>ERZ894240.9-NODE-9-length-230925-cov-106.279889_pt1 | contig 230925 bp, 169 predicted proteins | sample MGYA00380298_ERZ894240 | MGnify/ENA primary metagenome ERZ894240 (study PRJEB32331, sample SAMN06328419) | human gut metagenome | biome: human gut microbiome; feature: stool | host: Homo sapiens | collected 2014-06-27 ... | reverse complement strand
TGCGGATGTCGGCATATTCCTGGTTCTTGTTGTAGAACTCCTTGATGGTGCGGGCAATATGTTCTTTAAGCGCACTTTGGTGCGTTCCACCCTGTGTGGTATGCTGGCCGTTGACAAAGGAATAGTATTCCTCGCCGTATTGATTCGTATGCGTAAAGGCTATTTCAATATCTTCTCCTTTTAGATGGATGATATTGTAAAGGCCCTGTGCGGTCATATTGTCGTTCAGCAAATCTTCCAGTCCATGGCGTGAGATAATGCGCTGACCGTTGTATATAATGGAAAGTCCTGTATTCAGGTACGTGTAGTTACGCAACAGCGTTTCCACGAAATTAGCCTGGAAAGAATAGTTCAGGAATAACGTGCTGTCCGGTTCGAAGAAGATGTAAGTTCCGCTTTCCTCGTTACAGTTTTCCGTTACATCACTCTGGAGATTACCTTTTTCAAAAATGGCAATACGAACTTTACCTTCGCGATAACTACGTACTTCAAAGCGGCTGCTAAGTGCATTCACAGCTTTGATACCTACGCCGTTCAGTCCGACACTTTTCTTGAAAGCTTTACTGTCGTACTTACCGCCGGTATTGAGTTTGCTCACAGCTTCAATCAGCTTTCCTTGCGGAATACCACGACCATAGTCGCGCACACTGACACGGAGATTATCCTCAATGTTAATCTCGATCCGTCTACCAGCACCCATTTTGAACTCATCGATGCTGTTGTCCATTACCTCTTTTAGCAATACATAGATACCGTCGTCGTTCTGCGTACCGTCGCCCAAACGACCGATATACATACCCGAACGGACACGGATGTGCTCCATGTCGTCCAAATGACGAATGTTGTCTTCCGTATATTCTACATTGCCTTCGGGCATCAGTCCGTTGATTTCTTCCATAACTATTTAATGAAGAATGAGGAATGAGGAATGAAGAATTTGGCTGCGCTGTGATGCCGCATGGCAATTCTTCATTCTTCATTCTTAATTATTAATTTCTTTCACAAACGCCCTGCGCCGTTTATGTTGTTTGGTTTCAAAGTATTCCCATTGGGCTTGTACTTTGCCATTCATTTCAAGTTCAGGGTTGCTTTCTGCAAATATAAAACCTAATTTCTGATAAACCGGAATTAAATCGGAAAATAACAATGCGTTAACACCTTTGTTCTGGTACTCCGGCTTCACGGCAACAAGCAATAAATCTAACATTTTGGCACGTCGTTTCATGAACAGTGCTTTCAGCAGATAGTACCATCCGAAGGGCAATAACCGGCCGTGCGCTTTCTGTAGAGCTTCGGACAGGGAGGGCATGGATATGCCTACGCAAATAAGCTGGTCGTCGGCATCTGTGATAAGTGTCACCATGCGGAGGTCTACGATGGGGAGATACATTTTCACGTACTGGTCAATCTGCCGTTGGGACAGAGCGGAATAACCGAACAGGGGCTTATAAGCTTCGTTCATCAACTCAAAGATGGCCTGTCCATAGTCGCGGGCAATCTTCTTTGCAGATGTATATTTTTTAATCTTGAGATTATATTTACGCTGGATAAGATCGGAGATACGTTTGTGCTTGTCCGGTATGGCATCCGGAATGTAGATCTGGTATTCCACCCAGTCAGCTTCCTTTTCAAATCCCATACGCTCCATGTGTTGCGGATAGTAAGGATAGTTGTAAATGGTTGCCATGGTGCTGAGTTGATCGAAGCCTTCGACCAGCATGCCTTCCGCATCGAAGTCTGTGAAGCCCAACGGACCTTGTATGTGAGTCATTCCACGTTCTTTTCCCCATTCTTCTACCGTGTGGATCAAGGCATCGGATACTTCCGGGTTGTCAATGAAATCAATCCAGCCGAAACGGACATTCTTTTTATTCCAGGCTTCATTGGCCTTATGGTTGATTATGGCAGCTACGCGGCCCACTATTTTATTGTCTTGGTAAGCCAGGAAATACTCTGCTTCACAGAATTCAAACGCTGCATTCTTCTTTTTATTGAAAGTGTTGAGCATGTCGTCGTAGAGATCGGGAACGGAGTAGGGATTGCCTTTGTATAGCCGGTAATTGAAGCGGATGAACCGTTTCAATTCTTTCATTGTGGAAACTTTTTTGATTGTTATTGCCATAATTTTATGTCTAATGAAGTGGCAAAGATACATGATAATCTTTAAAATACCACGCGGCGGAGATAAAAACTAATCTATTTCTGTATGCTTTTCCGATACTGTAAAGGTGTCATACCTGTATTTTTGAGGAAAGCACGCCGGAAGGTGGAAGTGGAGTTAAATCCGGAACGTTCGGCTATCTCATCTATATTCATGGTATAGGGGTAGGTGGTTAGTAGTTGCTTGCCGGCTTTCTCGATGCGCAGGTTGTTGATATAGTCGTAGAAAGTGATATTCAGCTTATTGTTGAAATAGGAGGATAAATAGGTGCGGTTGGTTCCGATGGCATTAGCTACATCGCTGATAGTCAGTTTAGGATTCAGGTAGAGTTGTTGCTCTTCCATCACTTTCAGTAACTCTTCCCGGAAAGCGTAATAAGAACCGTTATCCTGTTCCGTTCCGCTGGTTCCGTTCTCTTCTACAGGCTCTTTAGCAAGGAGGTTGCCTTTCAGGTTGTTAGGCATAGGGATACTGATCTGATAGGCTGAATAATGGATAATAACAAACCACAATACGACGGAAGAAATATAATAAATAGTATCTCCCCAGCCTGTAATATTCATGCTGGTATATACCCATGTTACCAGGCAGATGGCGAGAATAAGTGTGGCTTTCTTCAACCATGCCACATCGATATGTTCCGAATAAGAGTAGTTGTTGCGTATGTATCGTTGGTAGCGTCGGGCAGCGAATGTAACTATGAGTACAATAACGGCACTATAAAGCAGAATGAATCCGAAATAGAAAGGGAAAATGGGGGCATAGAAAGTACACAAATAAACAATTGTAAATACCATATAGGGGCTGAAAAGCAAAAATACTTTCTTCCAGTTAAGCCATCCGGGTGCCGTTAATTCCAGAAGATAGAAAGAACAGGCGGCAACTGCCCATCCGTCAATGAATAGCAGGGAGTTGACCAGTTGTTCGGTTTTCAGTGAAGGAAAATAGAGTAATATATCTTTGAACTCCAATAATGCCCAAAAAGCAAGGGTCAGTCCCAGTATGCTCTGTATTCGTGAGCGTGGCTTATGTGTGAGCAAACGGAAACTGACATATCCGAAGAACATGAATGCAGCTCCGTTCATGAAGTATGATATATTGAATCCTTCCATTAAACGTTATAAATAAGTACGGTGGTGTATGCTATGTAACAAAGTATCAGTATACTGCCTTCAATGCGGGTAATGGTACGCTTGGCAAAGAACAATCCGAATAGCCACAGCAAGACGCTCGAACCTACCAGTACTAGCAGATCCATATTCGTGATACCCGTCAGGTGCAACGGTGTGATGGAAGCGCTGCATCCCAGTACGAAGAAGATGTTGAACAGGTTACTGCCAATCACGTTTCCAATGGCAATTTCCGGATTCTTCTTTAAGGCGGCGACAATGGAGGTTGCAAGTTCGGGCAGGGATGTGCCGCCTGCTACCAAAGTCAATCCGATGACGGATTCGCTTACTCCCAGGCTGCGTGCAATGCCACTGGCACCATCTACGAAGAAACTGCCGCCGGCAATCAGTGCCACCAGCCCACCTATTATATATAGTATGGATCGCCACATAGGAAGTTGTTTGATTTCCTCTTCCGTCTCTCCCTCTTTTTTCCCTTGAAAAGCGATGGCAAAGGTATATCCGAGGAAGATCATGAAAAAACAGAGCAGCAACAGTCCGTCTGTAGTGCTGATTATATTTTCAGAACTATGATCCAGCAAAACATCATTCGCGCAAATCAGCAATACTATGGAGGATAGGATACAGAGTGGGATTTCCTTACGCAGCGTATTTCCGGAAATAACAATAGGAGCGAAGAGTGCCGTGCAGCCTACAATCATCAGTGTATTGAAGATGTTGCTGCCTACAACGTTTCCGATGGCGATGTCCGCACTGCCTTTCAGGGCCGAAGAGACGCTGACCGTCAGTTCGGGAGCGGAAGTCCCGAAAGCTACGATGGTGAGCCCGATAACAATGGAGGGGATGCGGAAACGCTTGGCGACGGATGCGGCTCCGTCTGTCAGTCCGTTGGCCCCTAAAAGGATGAGGAGAAGTCCTCCGATAAGACAAAGAATATCCATGAGAATTCTGTTTTTTGTGCAAATATAATTAATTCCTTTTATGAAAAGTGAAAAACATTCCGTATGTTTGGCACGTTAATCAATTTGTTGTTTTTAAGTAACCTGATTAAGGGCTATTATATGAAGGGAATACGTGCGTTATGTCTTTGGCTCTTGCTGTTGCCTGCGGGCGTTGCATCTGCCCAGTTGGTAGAGAAGGTTTTAGATATCTTTAATGAAGATACTTTGGGGAATGTTGTTGCCCAAAGGGCGGATACAGACTCGGTTTATCTGCTGAAGATGAAAGAGGATTTGGAGGTTGCAAGGCTGAATGAGGCTAATCTCAGGATGGAGATAGAGCAAATGAGGCTGAGATATGATGCGGCGGACTCCCTGAAACTGGCAAAGCAGCGATTGCGTATTGATTCGCTCAGGCGGGTGACGCCGGGTGTGCCGGTAGTGGTGGAAGGCGATACGCTGTATTACCTGTTTGCCAAGCGTGGTGGACATACTCCGCAGCAACGTGCCGAAATGAATGCAGCGGCAATAACGGAGCTGGGTAAACGGTTTAATTTGCAACCCGACTCGGTTTATACCGAAAATAGTGATATTGTCACCGATCTGATGTATGGGAATAAAGTTCTGGCCTCGTTCATAGATCAGGATGGTTTGTGGGAAGGTTGCTCGCGCGACCAGTTGGCGGCTGCCAAGCGTAAAGTGATCGTAGACAAGCTGAAGGTGATGAAGGACGAACATAGCCTGTGGCAGCTTGGCAAACGTATTCTCTATTTCATTCTTGTAATCATAGGCCAGTACCTGCTGTTTAAACTCACCACCTGGTTGTTCAATAAGCTGAAAGTGCGTATTCAACGATTGAAGGATACCAAACTAAAACCTATCTCCATTCAGGAATATGAATTGCTGGATACGCAGAAGCAGGTGAATCTGCTTGTCTTCCTGGCAAATCTGTTGCGATATGCCGTAATGCTGCTCCAGCTGATATTAACAGTACCGCTACTTTTCTCCATATTTCCCCAGACAAAAGATCTTGCTTATAAGTTATTCTCGTATATATGGGACCCTATAAAGAGCATCTTCCTGGGTATAGTAGAATATGTTCCTAATCTGTTTACCATCTTTGTGATATGGCTTGCCGTGAAATATCTGGTGAGGTTGGTGCATTATCTTGCCAGTGAAATTCAATCGGAACGGTTGAAAATAGGTGGTTTCTATGCCGATTGGGCTATGCCAACGTTTCACATTGTGCGTTTCCTGCTTTATGCATTTATGATTGCTATGATTTATCCCTATCTGCCGGGTTCCAAGTCGGGTGTTTTCCAGGGAATATCGGTCTTTGTCGGCTTGATTGTTTCGTTGGGTTCGAGTACGGTGATCGGGAATATTATTGCGGGATTGGTAATCACCTATATGCGTCCCTTCAAGTTGGGCGACCGCATCAAGCTGAATGATACTACGGGAAATGTAATAGAGAAGACTCCGTTGGTGACGCGCATCCGTACACCGAAGAATGAGGTGGTGACGATTCCGAACTCTTTCATCATGTCTTCGCATACGGTAAACTTTAGTCAGTCGGCACGTGACTACGGACTGATTATTCATTCGGAAGTGAGTGTGGGGTATGATATTCCCTGGCGGAAGACACATCAACTTCTGGTTGAGGCCGCTCTGAATACCCCCGGAGTGGTAGATGATCCGCGTCCGTTTGTATTGGAAACGTCTCTTCAGGATTATTATCCGGTCTATCAGGTGAATGCTTATATAAAGGATGCCAACCAGTTGGCGCAGGTGTATTCCGATTTGCATCAGAATATCCAGGATCGATTTAACGAAGAGGGTATCGAGATTATGTCGCCGCACTACATCGCTACGCGTGACGGTAGTGAGACGACGATACCTAAAGATGATTTGCGGGAGAAGAAGTAATTTTCTTATCGAACTCAGTTTACGAGACTCTATTTTTAATTGTACCGAATTCGGTACAATAAGTACTTTTTCAATGACAGGCAGCCTGAGTAGTTGCAATGTATTTAAATGAAATCATTGTCCTATAAGTATGTACTTAAGTCCGTTAATCTTATTGCTTTATTATGAATATTATTGTCATTGCTCGTTTCATGTGGAAAGACGGGGGCGAACGGTCTGAATTGAAAATCTGCCGACCGTCCCGATGATAATAGGAAAGAATGCAAGGAAATGATATGGTGAATGTTTAGAAAGAAAGCTATTGGCTTGGTTATAGACTTATTTATATGCGTTGTGCTGATAAAACCACTCAAATTGTTTCGTAAAAAGGGTAACTCGTATCAAATAGTTCCTGCGAAAAAATAGAGAAAAACCTTGTGAATAGCGGATAAAACGACTCTCAGAGGAAGATTCTCCCCTTCGTTTTACCTGAAAACGCCCTTTCATATCACAAGACTACACCCTTTATAGCAGATAGCTACACCTTTTTGGGCGGATAACTACACCCTTTTGAGCAAATAGCGTAGCCATCCGGGCAAGATAAATCACCATGCGGCTTCCCGTTTCCTACTGTGGGAACGGGCGTTCCCCTTAATGGGAACAATGGTTTCTCTTAATGGGAACGAGCGTTCCTCTTAATGGGGAGAAGAGTTTCTCTTCATGGGAACGCTCGTTTCTTAGAGCGGGAACGGCAGTTTCCTGCCTGTGGGAAACTGCAAACTCTTATATATGAATGGCTTGGAAATACGATCAAAAAGCACTAATCGTAAGCATCAATAAGATGCCATACTTCAGTTGTCCGGCAAAGATTGCAAATGGCAAACCGAAAGGCATATCAAGAAGAAAGCCGACAATAGAGACATCATTTTTCAGTAAAGAAGGGATGTCTCTTCTTGCTTTACCGTGCCATCACAATTTCCGAATAGGGATATCCGATGCCGGGAACCGATTGCCAGTCTTTACTTACTAAATCGTATGCATAAATCAGCCTGCCACCCCGGTAAGTGTCGAACAATACATAGAGTTTCAGTGTCTCTGTATCTTCAGCGAGCATGGTTATGGAACGTGCCGGGTTGGGGAATGTGGCAAAAGGCTCTTTCAGGGTCATTGTAGCCTGGTCCCACAGGCGCAGTTCGGTCTGCCCGTCGGTTTTCACTACGGCGTATCCTCCGGTGTGCACATACTTGGTGGTTCCGTTATCTTTTTTATCGGTTATTGTCCAGAAGGGAATAAGTGCGGTAGCTTGTATCTGCTCGCCGACATGTACTTTGCTACTTTGTAAATCCAGTACGACGGGCGCAAAGCTGTTGTTGCCGTTATCGGCTGAGAGCAATAGCTGGCCGGAGCCGCTCTGTACGCCGGGGTAACGTGTCAGAGCTTCGGGTTTTATGTTTGCAGGTAGTTCGTAGCGGTGAGCCATGGGAGGCATCTGGCTCCGGGTGTAACCCGAGGTTGTGACGGAGACCAATGCCACTTCATTGGAAGATATCTGTCTCACGGCTGTTATGGAGCCATTGATATTGTTGCAAAGGGTTAATATGTTTTCAAGTCCCGTATCCTGCCAGTAGCGCATGGAGAGGTCGTAACAGTATACCTTGCGGATTCCGTCCTTCGTTTGTATTCCACAGAGACGTTGGCTTTCGGGGGCGTTCACTATGCAGGAGAAGTCTTTTTGGTCTTCTGCCAGTTCCACGATGTCCGTTGGGTTTGCTTGGGCGAGGTCTACGTGTTGGATGCAGTTTTTATAGCCCGTGTCGGAATGGGAGTTGGTGATGCCGTAGAGTTGGAACTCTTCGGGTGCCTGGCCGTTGGAGACTGCGATTTCGCCAAGCGTCATTATGTCGCCGGCGCGGCGCAGAAGTATTTTGGTAGTTGAAGCGGGATAGTGTCCGGGTGCCAGGAAGGTGATGCTTGTGGCGGTCTGTTCCAACATGACGGGCAATACGCCACGGGCATATCCCTGATAGTTGAGTGCGGGCTCGTCGGGAAGCGGCCAATAGATTTCGAACATGACATCGTCATCGGGCTGGAAGCCTTGTGCGGAGATGGTGACTTTATCTCCGGGATTAAAGCTCGTTTGGGTGGGCATCACGATGTCGGTTACTAAGATGGGCTCTTTGTCGTCATCTTTTGCACAGGCCGCAAGCAGCAGGCCAAATAACAGGAAGAGGTATATCTTCTTCATAGCGTTTCTTTATGTTTGAACGATGCAAAGGTATTATTTTTAGCGATATACTCTCTTCTCTTCACTGTGTATTTTGCGTCGGAAAGTGAAAAAAGAATTACCGTGAGGTGCGTGTCACGGTATGCAGCACATTCCCTTTCTTGTCAATCATCCGCAACGTCAGTTCCTTCTTGTCTGCCGAAATGATGGAGAAACCCGGTTCTGGACTGCAAAACACTGTTCCTTCCGTGGGTTTCACTTTGCGGGAGAGGGAGCCGGCGGAGTTGACGATGTAATCAATATTGCTTCCCACCTTGCGGATGTGCTGGAAGTTGTGGATATGTCCGCAGACGTACATATCTACTTTATGCTTGCGGAGTATCGGGTCGAGGCGGGCTTGCATATCCAGGCGTTCGCTGTTGTCCTTCGGAGTTTCGGCGTAGATGGGGTGGTGTCCGGCAACGATGACCCAGTCTTCTTTTGCGGCGGTCAGTACGGAGTCTATCCAGGCAAGTTGTTGCTGTAAGTCCTGCTTGCAGGCATCGGGATAGGTGGTGGAGTCGTTGCGGTATTTGTCCATCATGGGGGCGGTGTCCACCCAGACGATGCGGAGGGTGATGCCGTCGTCTTCGAATGATTTGGTATAGTAGCGGGCGGGCATGGTCCAGCGGCGGCTGACGTTGGTGTAGTCCATTACGGCTTGCGTGTTGCCACGGTATTCGTGGTTGCCAAGTACGGGAAACCAGTCTATCATCAGTTCCGGGTGGGAGTAGATGAGCTCGTAGTTGGTCATCCACAGAGGGTCGTTCACGCTGCGCACGCCTTCAAAATGATGGATGTCTCCGGTGGCGACTACGAATTCGGGACCGACTTCTTCGGCCATGGTTCCCATCAGTTCGGCTATGGGCTTTTGGTCGTAATAACCGTTACGGCCCAGGTCGTTGGCGACGTAGAAGTTGAATTTCTTGTCGAAGATGGAATAATCCGTTATCTGTGCGGTTGCCCAGTTGCTGAGGAGGACAACTAAAAGGAGAAAGAATACTTTTTTCATTATTATATTGATTTGATTGTTAGAAGTTGATTTTCACACCTGCATTCACTTTCACTCCGTAGTGTTCGCTCTGCATCGTCCGGTCCTTCGTTCCCTGATAGTAGCGCAAGGGCTGGTTCAGCAAATTGGTGGCTTCGGCATAGAACGTTGTTTTCAGTTTCTTTCCGAAAGTATAGCTGGCGTTGGCATCCATATAATTCACTGCGTCGTAATAGCGGTCGTAGAACTTCTCCGCTCCCATCTCGTCGATAAATGCCGATGCATAGTTGTAAGAAAGGCGGAGGCTCACGCCGGATTTCTCGAAAAAGAGCGAAGCATTGGCCGTGTGCTCCGGAGAACCCGGCAGGCGCAGGCCGCTTTCATTCTCACGTCCCTCGAAGTTGAAGTTATCCACGCGGGAGTAAGAGTAAGTGTATGTTCCGTAGAAACCGATGCACTTCAAGGCCGGGGCTATGAAGCTGAAATCGCGCTGATAGGCCACTTCCACACCCAGCAGGTCGGCGTTGCCCGAGTTGCGCGGCTGGCTGAACTTGGTATATGTGGTTCCGTTGTAATTGTAGTTGCGCATAGTCTGGTCTACGATGAAATCATTGATTTTCTTGTAGAAGATACCGGCACTGACAAGACCGATGCTCTTGAAGTAATACTCACCGCTCAGGTCGAAGTTATAAGAAATGGTGGGTTTCAGGCCCGGATTACCCAAAGAGATGGAGTTGTCGCTACGCTTAATCGTAATATTCGGTGCCAGGGCGGCATACTTGGGCCGGGCAATGGTATTGGTGAACGAGGCGCGCACCTTGAAGTCATCGTTTACATCATACTTCACAAGAACGGAAGGAAGCACATTCAGGTAACTGTCCGACTCGTAGGCTGTGCGGGTGGTCTTGTCTTCGTCCGCATCATACTGGCTACCCGAATATTTCACATGTGTATTCTCCAGACGCAGGCCCAGCATCAAGTCCCACTTCTCACCCAGTTTCTGGTCGAAACGCAGATAACCTGCCGCAACGGTTTCTTTGGCGTTGAAGTTGGTGGCAAGTTCTTCCTGCACCTGGTTCTTTTCAAACAGACTTGCATTGTTCAAGTCAAGTTCTCCCAGATACTCCTTGCTTATGAAGCTACCGGCTTTATATTGCTTGCCCGGCATGTATCCGTCCCGGTTCTGGTCTACGGCAGCCGCCAGACTGGCTTTGTCGAAACCGTCTTCATCCAGCGGAGTGTATTCGTAGAAGTCAATCTCTTTATCTTTAGTCTTATGCACCACCTTGGTTCCGAAGCGCAGATGATTGCCGAACTTTCCTTTTGTGAGCGGCAAACTGAAATCGAGTTTGAACTTGAAGTCCTTCTCTTGAATATCTTCCTGTTGCTCCGTCACTTCTTTCAGACTGAAATCGTCGTTCAGATACATAGCCGAACCTTCCTGCGGAGTAAGCAACGGCTTGCGCTCATCGCTCAAATCCATAGTGAACTTCTGTTTCTTCAGTTGATAGTCGATGTAGCGTTCATTGGGACGTTCTTCGCTGGCTTTGGCATAGTTGACGCTCCACTTCGTGTCCAGTTTGCCGAAGAGGTGCTCGCCGCCGAGGGTGAAGTCCATTGTGCGCTGACGTTCCAGACGGGCGTTGCGGTTGTCGGGCGTGCCGCCTTTGGTCTGCACGCGCACGGCGCCTTTGTTGTTGATGGAGCAATATTCGTTGCCATTGTCGTCTTCTTCCAGGTTGATACCTTTCACGTTGAGGCGGTAACGGTTTTCCCAGTCGTTGCGGTTGTTGAAGATGCCTTTGAAAGTCAGCTTGTGGTTCTCGTTGATGTCCCAGTCCAGTGCGGCGGAGTAGCTTTGGCGTTCGCGGGTGACGTAGTATTGGCGCACCTGATAGTCGGTGATGCAGAGTTCTCCGGTTTCTACATCCTTGTCCCATACAAATTCGATGTCATCCGAGCCGGAGGGGGAGTTCTGATAGGAAGCGGAAAGAATGAGTCCCAGTTTGTCGTTGAAGAAGCGGTCGCCATAAGTGAAACCCAGGTTTAGTTGCGCCTTGTCGCTAATCCAGTTGTAACCCGTTCCGGCGGTAGCACTGATGAAGCGTTTATAAGGAGAGTTCTTTGTAATCAGATTGATGGAACCGCCGATGGCGTCGGCATCCATATCCGGGGTGACTACCTTGTTCACTTCGATGGTCTGTATCATATCTGCCGGGATGAGGTCCAGTTGCACGTTGCGTGTATCGCCTTCGGCAGAAGGAACGCGGTTGCCGTTGATAGTGACGGAACTCATGTCGGCAGAGGTGCCGCGTACTTGTCCGAAGCGGGCTTCACCCTGGTCGTACTGTACGTTGATACCCGAAATGCGTTTCAGTGCATCGCCTATGTTGGAGTCGGGGAACTTGCCTACCTGATCGGCGGACACTACATTCTTGATGCCGAGGCTGTTCTTCTGCGAATTGACGGCGCGGCGTTGTCCCTGAAAGGCGCCGCCTACCACTACTTCCTGTAGTTCCACTCCTTCGTTCATCACTACGTCTTTCTCCAAGGTGCGTCCTTCGGGAATGGTTATTTTCAGTTCTACGGGTGAATAGCCCACATAACTTACTTTTACGGTATACGTCCCCGGTTCCAGATTGGGGAAAGTGTAGAAGCCGTTGACGTCGCTCGTCACTCCGGCATGCAGTTTCTCGATGTAGATGGAGGCACCCGGAAGGGTTTGTTTCGTGGCATCTATGATGCGGCCGCGTACGGTGCCCTGTTTCACTACGTTTACTTTCTCGTCGGCTTTTGCCGTGCTGCCGACTGTTAGAAATAAGAATAAGAGCGTGAATACTTTAACAATGTGTTTCATACCTGTTGTCATTCGTTGATTAATTTGCCGCAAAAGTAGAGACGTGGCGTTTCATACGTTTTGCGGCAAATTTAAGAATCGGTAACAAATATGATACATTCCGGTTACGAGGCTGGCGAAATCGCTTTTCGTATAGGCATCTGTTTATAGGGCAAGTGGATTTTACTTCTCAGGCTCCGTGCTTCATAACTTCGTTGACAGCTTCTGATTTAAGGTGTTCTCCGACTTTTTTATCGAAAGAAATTTTAAATGAATAGGCATATTCACATGGTTTCTTTTCAGGGAAGAATATTTTTAAACCTTCATCAGTTTGCTTCCAATTAATTTTCTCATCAGAACCTAAAAGACTGATGTCTAATATCCGGGCATCGGCTATTGCTTCCTTATCTAAGGATTTTATTAAAATACCATTGTCACTCCAATTCAGGATAACTGCATAAAAGTCATTGCCTTTGGTTGTAAAGCGCATATCCTGAGCGGTGTAAGCGGTTGCTGTATTGTCAGTGAAAGAACCTTTTGTCGGTTCGGTATTTCCTTCACCGAATTTCTTCCAGCAACGTGTACCATATATTGCTTCTCCGTTTATTTTCAGCCATTTTCCGATGGAGAGTAATACTTCTTTTTGCTCGTCGGTAATTGTTCCATCAGCACGGGGGCCGATATTCAACAGTAGATTTCCGTTTTTACTGACTATGTCAATCAAGTCATGTACAATCTGTTCCGGACTTTTATTTTCTTCGCCGTCGATGTACGACCATGATTTTTTACCTACAGAAGTATCCGTTTGCCAAGGGAACTGCATCATTTTACCGGACTTTCCTCTTTCTACGTCCCATACTTGTACATCGGTCGGATATCCCTGTTTGGTATTTACTACTACATTTTCTCCCCAGTCTAAGGAATTGTTATAATAGTAAGCCATAAACTTATTAAAGTATGGCATCAATATCGGATTATTTACTGTCCAGTCGAACCAAATGAGTTTGGGCTCGTATTTGTCAATCAGTTCATAAGTGTGAGTGAGCCACTCACGGGCAAAGTCTTCGGTGTATTTTTCATTATCGTACCTTCTTCCATACAATGAAATAGTTGTATCTTGCACATCGGATGGGAATCTCATTCCACCATTATAAAACCAGGCGTTTTCAGCTCTGTGTGTTGATAATCCGAAAATGAGACCTTCTTTTTCTGTAGCTTTTTTCAATAGACCGATGATGTCTTTCTTTGGTCCCATATTTACGGCATTCCATTCATTCAGGTTGCTGTCGTACATGGAAAAACCATCGTGATGTTCTGCAACAGGCACTACATATTTAGCTCCGGCTTCTTTGAATAACTTTACCCATTCTTCCGCGTTGAACTTTTCGGCTTTAAATAGAGGGATAAAGTCTTTGTAGCCGAACTTATCATGGGCCCCCCATGTTGCAATATGATGTTTATATGCATGATGTCCCTCTTGATACATATTACGTGAGTACCATTCGTTGTCGTAGGCCGGAACGGAATAGACTCCCCAATGAATGAAAATACCAAATTTAGCATCGGCAAACCATTCAGGAAATCGGTAGTTCTCGGCTATATTCTTCCAATCAGGTTGAAAGACTTCTGTTCCTTGAGGCGAAGCGACTGAGTCGATGTTGTAGGACCTCTTGTCTATGGACTGGCATGAGGCACACAGAATCAAAGTGAAAATCAAATAAATGTACTTTTTCATTGTTCTCTTTTTTTGTTGTAAATATAGAGTTTATTGTATTACAGGTAATGGAAATAATCCACATCTACGAAACCGGTCTCTCCCTTATCATTAAAACAATAAATGCCTACGCGGTCACCCCGGTAGTTTCCCCATACCAATTGATAGGGTTCGCCAAACGGCAGGAAGTTATCCCCGTCCAGGCTATAATAATAGTGGGATTTACCATCTAACCCCCACTGTGTCCTAAGCCATACATATTGCGACCGGATGGGGATTCCTCTCGTTATGTTATCGTTCTTTCTATATTCCAGATAGCAGGTACCCTCTTCTTTTACTATGCCAATGGCCGAATGTTGTGAAGAGAAGTGGCAAAGCCCGTTCTTTTGTCCGTCTTTCATATTGGAAATATCCATCTTTATCACGACATCATTATCCTGCTTTCTGAAAGTCCTCTGCGTAAGTGTATTGCCGGCTTTCAGAAGTTTATCGGCCTCTAAGGGGCGGTAAGCTTTCAGGCGTAACCAGCCCGGACGTTCGGTGAGTGAAAAGTATTCCTTTCTTGGCTGATAGTTCCACTGCCACTGCGGGGCAAGCCGTTCATCGTCGAAATCATCACTACGCTTGATAGATAGTTTCTCAGTATATTTGAAAGGCATCTTTCCACTCCATTTCATTGCACCGATGTTCTGGGGAAGCACTTCACCCGGTATGGGCCAGCCATCTACCCACGTAACGGGTAGGAGACTGACAATTCGCCCGCTCCAGTCCCCTGTTCCATGATGGGTAAGAAAATACCAGTTATTGTCTTTTCCCAGAATAATACCTCCTTGATTCGGTTCCATAGCTTCACAACTGGGTAATGCCAACTGTTTTTCTTCTTTATAGGGTCCTGTTAACTTCCTGGAACGCTTTGCCATGACGTAACGGCCCACTCCCGGCTTATGCTCACTGAAAATCAGATAATACCAGCCGTTCACCTTAATCAATTTACTGGCTTCCCTGCCACTGCCCGAATTGATGAGTACCGCAGATTTCCGGTCGATGCTTTTCCCATCTTCAGCCATCTTAAAGAGATAGGTCTTATATCCGTCTGCAAAATGGGTGCCGACAAAGTAGGCTTTCCCGTTGTCGTCCCACATTGCAGTACAATCGTCCCAGCCTGCTTCGGCAAGAAGCGGTGTCAGTGGTTCCCACGGACCTTCGGGGTGAGCGGCAGAGGTCATGAAGTACCCTTCGTCGGGTGTACCGAAGAATAAGTAGAAACGCCCGTTATGATGGCGGAGGGTTCCGGCCCACACGCCACGGCCATAGCGGTCCATGCGGGTCCAGTTCAGGGATTCACTTATTTGGGTCAGGTCATCTATAATATTGCTGCATATTTCCCAGTTCACCAGGTCTTTGGAGTGTAGCAGCGTCATTCCCGGAGAGAACTGGAAGGTGGAGGATATCGCGTAATAGTCTTCACCAACCCGGATACAATCAATATCGCTATAATCTGACGGAATGATGGGGTTCAGGTAGGTACCGTCTTCCTGGTCGCCCCAGTTTTTCCAGTTCCCCCATTCGGCTTGTTGCTGCCCCATCAGGCAGCCGCTAAAATATACGCAAAAGATTAGTGCTAATAGGTGTTTCATAATAACTTCTTATTAGTAAATATTCCATTCCCAAATTCCTTTTACGCCCTCTGATATCTTTATCCTGAGATGCCGGTATTTCTTGCCTGGTGCATCCGTATGCGGCGACTGTATTCTTATATCTTCATGTCCTCCACAAGCCTCCCATACCTTTCCATCGTTCGAACCTTCAAGCAGATAGGCATGTCCGGCTGTGGGACGCACAAAGTAGACTTCACTGCGGCGCACCTTCCTGGTTGTTCCCAAATCTGCAACAATCCAGCTTTCATTATCCCTGTCAGCCGCCATCCACCGCGAGCCATTGGCCCCGTCTGCTGCAAAAGCGGGAACGAAATATTCTGTTCGGCGGCACAAAGTATCCTTCATCGGTTTGATGTGCAAAGCCTCTGCTATACTGGACGCATAAATGGTGTCTACCTTTATTTTCTTCTCCCGTTTTACCTTCCGCAAAGCGCCCACTCCTTCCAGACTAAGTTCGACAGGCCGGATGGTGCCGTCTTCATTAAACTCCAATCGGTTTACATAAGTTTGCCGGTTTGTACTACGCCGCCCAAACTCCAGATAAGCGAAATAATAATCATCCGTTCCTTCCGGACTGAATACACAACCATGTCCCGGGCCGAAGACCCCCTTCTTATAATCAGTCGTGGAAATGATATCCTGCTTGGGAAATTCAAACGGTCCCATTGGAGAAATCTTGCTCATCACATAGGCGTACTGATACTTTTCGTCTCCTCCAATGGTGTATAAATAATAGTATATTCCTTTTCTTTTAAAGAAAATGGGTCCTTCGGAATATTCTTTGTGGGGAGTGGAGATCATTTGAATGTCCGAATCCACCGTTATCATGTCTTTATTAAGTTTAGCCACATGCCTGCGTCCCCAGAACACATAAGCCTGACCGTCGTCATCAATAAACACCTCAGCATCAATGCCTCCGGGATCTTCTGTTTGTAATAAGGTGGAAGTCGTGAAAGGTTTATGAAACTCATCCTTTCCACGGGCCAGCATGAAAGGACCATCCGGACTATCCGCTACTGCGGGATACATATATCCGTTTATTGTCGGATAAATATAGTACTTGCCATTAGCAGGAACAACTTTACTGGGTGCCCAGTACTTTTCTTTCGCGGCAGAAGGGAAATAAGTACCGTCAAAGCTCCAATGAACAAAGTCCTTTGATTTCCATACCACAGGCGGTCCCGAAGTTTCCAATCCCCGGCCATATCCGTCAGTGGTAGCGTAACAATAGAACGTTCCGTCTATTTCCTGAATGCTTGCATCTGCAATCATATCAGGTATCAAGGCATTGCCGAAAGGATTGCTTGCTTCTGTCTGCGCTGTTATTGGCTCTGAAATCAGAACCCCTAACATTAAACTGGTAAAAAGACTTTTCTTCATAATATTATAATCGTTTTAGGGTTACACCTACTTTAAGAAAAAGCAAAGTAAAGCTTTTCTATCAGAATTCTTACTATTCATATAGATGAAACATTCGCTCCATCAATTTCCATTTCTCTGCCGAAGTGCTTGTAGGTACACACTCTTGAAATTTGGATACATACTCTTCCCATTCTGCTTGTCTGGGTAAATGAGAAAGCCTGTCCATTGCTGTTTCCCAATCGAAGTCAAGCGGTGTTTCTATAATCATGAATAACCGGGAACCTAATATATAGATTTCCATCTCTAAAATACCTACTGAACGAATGCCGGCTCTTATTTCCGGCCAGGCTTCTTCCCGGCTGTGAATCTTACGGTATTCAGCAATGAGTTCCGGATTATTTTTTAGATTTAATGTCTGGCAATACCTTTTTACAGGTACAGCGTGTTGTTTTACTGTGTATCCCTGATTATGTGTCATAACTAATTTTACTTTAATTGTTATCCTGAAATCAATCTTTTTATCTCTTGTTGTTACCTTAAGGGATCGTTGTTTCCGTGAATTCTGAATAGAAATAGTCAATAGCTGTCTCCTCGGGTAGATAGACTGTCCGCCAACGTAATACCTTTGTCAAGTCACAATCTTCTATACGAGTTTCTGTTTCTGTTATTGGGATTTCAATCATCTTTTCTTCACCGGTGACACCTGTATAATGCATTTCACATTTCAAAGCATTGTTTGCAGGCCTCCACGATATAACAACATCATTCTCATCAATGTATAACCTGTCCATTTTCCTGTTGGTAAGGTTACTCTCATAAAGGTCTCCGTATACATAGCCTTCAATCATGGATTCAATGGAAGAATTGCCTTTGGCATCATACGTAGTAACCGAAAATTCGTATTGTCCTTCGTCCAAATCATTAATGATGACTTCGAATGGATCGATGGTGTTATCCCGTATGACGTTCAGTTCCAATGATTTATCTTCTTCATCTTGTGACTGCCATCGTATGACACATTTCTTTTGAGTCACTCCATACATATAGAATCCTTTCAGCAATATCCGGTTTCTGCCGGAAGAAGCGGTTAGTGAATCAACTTTCCCTACATAGATGGTCTCTCCGGCATCCAGATAAGGCTGAATATTGTCTAACATATCATCGCAGGATGAACAGATCCCGGCAATTACACAAAGTGTGATAATTATATGTTTCATAAAGCTTTTCTTATTTGTTTTCAACTGGTTTTCCATAGAACGTAACTTCCATTAAATGAATAAATTTAACTCCTGTGAATGTACTTAATGCTTTGAAACGGATATAGCGTACAGCAGGAGCATCTGTCGGGAATATGAATTCTTCACCGGCACTGGCGTATTCCTTATCCTCGTTGGAGAACTGTCCTGCAGGTAATCCTGAAGGTTTGTAACTTTCACATGTGGTCAGCAAGGTCCAGCCATCCCAACTTCCGCTTTGGTCTGGTTTGTCGGCGCGTCCCCAGACTTCCCATTCTTTCATATTCCCGTGCTGGTATATGAAGGAGTCTTCAAGACGTTGCCAATACAAGTAGCGGCTCAGATGAGTGGTAACTCCCAAATCGAATGTAAACCAGATAGGCATTGTCTGATTGTCTTGTGGAGAGTGAGCCATATCCCATGAATCACCGTAGTTATGACTACCGTTCCAGATTTTGGCCATCCAATGTCCCCATGCATTCATTGGGATATCGTTGTCCAATATTACTTCGTTGAATTTACCTTTATCCAGTTCATACTCTTCCCAGGGTGTTACAGTGGCAAATACCGTATCGGTTGCATTGTCCCATCTGTCTCTGACGATTACTCCGAACATTCTTTCTTCCGGTTTATATCCGCGTGCGGTGATATTGATCTTCTTGGCTGCGGTATAGTTAGTCTGAGCCGTAGACCACTGATTGAGTGAATCCGGAGTGATTACCTCTATGGCAAGATCGCTTGCAGAAGGGTTCTGCATGGATATTGCAATACCTCCGAAAGTTTCATTCATTTCCAGGGTATTGTATGCTTCAATATAAGAAGGGGTGAGAGGGACTATATTATAGTTGACCGGTTCTCCGATGTTTTCTTTACGGTCTACAGCATAGAATGTGATTTGCTTTTCTTCCGTGTCGCCAAAACCCTCAACCTTTAAACTGCTGGAGTATGCAGATACACGGCTTTCCATCTCCTTTCCGGATGCCAGTTTGTATCTAGCAACGATATACATAAGATCCTCATTGTCCGGACTCCTGAAGTTGATAATGGCACCACCGGCAGTCGGGGTATATGACAGCACTTCTACTTTTCCCGGAACTATACCGTCATCCGGTCCATAAGGTTTATGCAGATTATCCTCTTCGCATCCCATTAACAGGAATGTGAATAAACTGATTAGTATATAAAATTTCTTCATAATAATGTTCTCCTTTCTTATTACCATCCCGGATTCTGTTTTAGATTCGGATTCTTAATAATATCATCATATTTTACAGGCCACAAATAGTCTTTCTGGCTATATTTCTTTTGAGCGATATTGCGAATTACGTAGTAATCTTCCGTATTCTCCTGATCGATGCTCCAACCTCTTACAGAAGTATTATTATAGGTACTTCTGGCAAGTTTCCAGCGGCGTAGGTCATGATATCGTATACCTTCGAGAGCCAATTCGATCTGGCGTTCTTTACGTATGATTTCCCGCATACCTTCTTTGGTGGATGGCTTATTGGGGTTGGTGGAATATTTCTTCCAGGAATCGACTACACCTTCTAAGCCGGAACGCTCTCTTACAATGTCAATATTGGTATAAACCTCTGCCGGTACAAATTCTCCGTTTTCAGTTGCTTCATTCAGTGCTTCCGCATACATCAGATACAGATCGGCCAGACGGACGATGGGGAATGGATACTCTTCAATGACCTCTGACGTTTCAGAAATGATATTTTTGTAGTAAATCAGCTTTTTTGCATAATATCCGGTGATGGAATACAGTGCAAGGGAAGATTGACCGCTGACCTGGCCTTTCTTTGCTTCCAGATAATACATATCATCCGGATTATTCCTGCCATGTCCATACCAACTTGACCCGTCAAATCCTAAGGTTCCGTAAAAACGGGGTTCACGGTTAAGATTAAGTTTGGCTGTCTGATATCCTTCTCTGACAAAATATTTATTGTCTTCAGTAGCTGTTGCCACTTGATAACGTTCACTATAGTCATTGCTGCTGATCCATTCTTTATCTTCCTCAATAGGCACACCATTACTGGAATAGAACATTTCTGCAATGTCGAGAGTAGGAGCGTACATTCCTCTGCATGTATATTCTTTCTCAATCTGATAAGCGGCTAATCTTGGCTGACAGTGGCATTGTAAATCACGAGTATGCGATTTACCGCATCCCCATACAAGTTCTCTGTTAAAGCGTTCTGTCACAGCTTGTCGCACGTTCATAGATTGCATCAATCCATCAGGCAGTTTGGTCAGTGATTCTTCCTTGAAATTATAAAGTCCATGACCGGCTTCTATTGCTGTTTTGAGTGCTTCTTCACAGGCATCGGCCGCCAGTTTCCATTTATTGGTACTATATTCCTGTGGGAAATAAGGCTCTCCGTCCCAATCTTTAAAGTTGGCATAGTCTGTATTTCCATTGAAGAGTGGGCTGGCTGCTAATAATAATGTTTTGGCTTTGATGGCTAAAGCGGCAGGTTGGGTGAGACGTCCCATCTCAGTAGCCTCATTCTGAATTTTCAAAGGTAAATCTCCAGCGGCTTCATTTATCAGATTTACTATGTAGTCGACAACGGTTTCTACCTTGTCTCGTTTTACACGCACCTCCTCTTCGGTGGCAGAAATGGGGAGATTGACATCTACAATAGGTATAGGACCATATAACTGAAATAAATAGAAATGATAGTAAGCTTTTAGTGTTTTTGCCTCAGCAATCCATCTTCTCCTGTCCGTTTCATTCAGGTCAGTAACCCGGCTTCTGTCCGAAACATTTTCAATAAAGATGTTACAGTCACGTATGGCTTGGTATAAAGGTTTTCCGCCTTTAATACCATCCCAGTAATTATTAATCGGGTCGCTGACATTTTGTAATCCGTTGGCTATACCAAATGCCCACGTGTTACTGAAATAATGATCTTCCATGGTATAATACCAAATATCATTACCTGCGGTCAATCCCGGGTTTTCATGTTGATTGCCATACAATGGAATGCGTGAGTAACAAGTGACCAGATATTTTTCCGCGTTGGCCCTATTATTGAATGCCATTTCAATGGTTGCTATATTATCCGGCACAACATCCAGAAAATCTGTACATCCACATAGTGTGCTTACTGCCAGAATAGCAAGTATTTCTCGTATTTTCATATTCATATTCTTTAAAAGTTAACACTCAAACCAATATTATATACTCTTTGGATAGGGTATCCAAGGCCATTACCACCCATTTCCGGATCCCACAGTTTAAATTTGCTGAATGTGAGAAGGTTGGTTCCGTTCAGGTAAATGCGGACATTGCTGATATGGGCTTTTCGGGTCCACTTTTCGGGTAAGGTATATCCTAATTCCAGAGATTTCAGGCGCATGAATGAACCATCCTGCATCCACCAGGTACTGGATTGTGTATTGTTAGCTATGCTTTCGTTGGCTAAACGTGGCCAAAAAGCATAGATGTCTCTGTTCGCTTCCGACCAGTGGCTATCCGCAATGACTTTTAATAAGGCATTTTGTGAATGCGTGTTGTTATCATCATCTGTGTCGATGAATGGTGATATACGGTTGGGATCAATCCAGAAAGATGAGCGTGCGTTGCCTTGGAAGAAGGCGGAGAGGTCCCACCCCTTATATCCTGCAGATAATCCGAATCCATAGGTGATTTCGGGAGTGGTTGGATAGCCTATGGGCACTTTATCAGCTTCTGTTATTTCGCCGTCTTTATCTATATCTTTATATTTGATGTCACCTGCCATAAGCTTACCGCCAAAGTTTTGTTCCGGTGAGTTGGCGATATCCGCTTCATCGATAAACAGACGTTCTGCAATGAATCCCCATCGCTGGCTTAATTTCTGTCCTGCCTGGCTTCTCCAGGGAGTACCTGCGCCCAGATAGTCCGGTTCTTCTATTTTTTCATATTTGCTTGTTGCATAAGTGAAGTTAGCACGTCCGGTAACCCACAAGTCTTTGTTGATGGAATGTGAATAATCAACAGACATGTCGATACCTTTACCTGAGGCTGCTCCTACATTGGCACGTACATCTGCTGTCAGCCCCATAGTGGAGGGAATAAATGAACGGGTCATCAGGATACTATTTCGTTTTTCATAGAATACATCTGCCTGGATTTCCAGTTTGTTGAATAAGCCTAACTCAATACCGATATTCATTTTTTTAGCTTTTTCCCAGGTAATTAATTCGTTGGCATAACGGTTGACAGTGATACCGTTAATATGATTTCCCCAGTTGGTTCCAAAATCCTGTCCTTTGCCTTCATCATTCATATTGACATTGGACAGATAGAAGAAACGGTCATTAGAGTCGCCAATGGCATCATTTCCGACAAGCCCGTATGTGAACTTCCATTTTAGTTTACTGATTGTTTTTTCAAGTGGTTTCCAGAACTTTTCGTTTGACATCAAATAACCTATACCGAAAGAAGGGAAGAAGCCGTAACGTTCATTCTGGGCGAAACGTTCGGAGCCATTGTATCCGAAGTTAAATTCTGCGAAGTAACGTTTGTCGTATGAGTAGGTGAATCTTCCTGATAATCCTTGGTTTTTGTATGGTAATGATTTTTGCAGGTCGCCCGCATTGCTGTTCTGTTGGGTACGTCGCGTAAATACCAACATGCCACTGACACCATGTTCATCAAAATCACGGTTGTAGCTCATGGCAACTTCCATGTAGTTGGTGGTAGTAACATCTTTAGCTCCCTCATTATAATTCAGATATTCAGTACCACCATTAGGGTTTAGTAAAGTCAGGCTGTAGGCATCCTTCGACTGATCATAAGCTCCCATAGAGTAATAATAAGGATTGTAATAGCGGGAAACGTCGGAGTACACATAACGGGTAGTACTGATGAGGCCTCGTATATTCAACCCTTTTGTTATGAAATCAAGGTTCTGTTTCAGTTCTCCTTGTGCTACGATTGAAGTACGACTGTAATCTTTATATCCTTTCACCATGTCGGCATATGGATTTATATAAGTACCGTCTCCATAGTTACCGAACATAAGATGCGTATTATTTGCATACTCACCTACGTTAGGGAATGTTTTGGGGAATAGGACGGGACTTGTTTTCATAACTTTGTTATACAGCGCATCCCCACCGTCAATCGGGCCGCGGTAATCGTCGAATGAACCGTTCACCCGGATGATAGCTTCTGTTGTTTTAGTCAGGTTAATATTGATATTGGAACGGACTGAATATTTCTTTAAGCTGATGTTGCTATTGAAATTGTTTTGTTTGTCCACATTCAGTACACCATTATCATTAAAGAAAGAAGCAGCGATGTAATATCTTGCTACATTACCACCTCCACTGATGTTTGCTGTTACACGCTGGTTCATGGTGTATTTCTTGAACATCTCATCATACCAGTCTACAGCTGGAAATGCATAAGAGTTTAGATTTTTGATAGTGTTATCTATTTTCGACTGGGAATATGGCAATACTCCCAAAGGATTACGGGTTCTGACAGCTTCGTTATGAAGTTGCATATATGTGATCGGATCAGCTGTTTCAATGGTACGGACCGGAGTAGAGATGGAGTTTTCCACTCTGATGTTGACCGTTGCTTTTCCTTCTTTACCTTCTTTGGTCGTTACAAGAATCACGCCATTGGCACCTCTTGCTCCATATAACGCGGTGGCTGTTGCATCCTTCATGATAGAGAAACTGGCAATGTCATCTACATTCAGGCGTGCTAAATCGGCACTTGTGAGTTCTACATTATCAATCAGGATGAGTGGGCTTGCCGCATAGCCAAAAGTTGTGACTCCGCGAATGAAAAAACTGGCATCATCTTTTCCCGGTTCACCGCTCGTCTGATAGGCTATCACTCCTGACATTCTACCTGCAAGTGCTGTTGTCAGGTTACTACTTGGTACTTTCAGTTCGGACGGTTTAACAGTGGTAACGGAGCTGATAACGCTTTCTTTCTTTTGTTTTGCAAAGGCTACAACTGTCACCTCATCCAGTTCGTCAACTTTAGGTTTTAAATGTACAGTGTAATTGTTTTCTCCTGACACTTTGATTGTGGCAGTTTGATACCCGAGGAAGCTGACCAGCAACTCATCTCCAGCTGAGACGGAGATAGTGAATTTTCCGTCAATGTCAGTAATGCATCCTCTTGTAGAGTTTTTAACGATGATTGTTGCACCGGCTACGGGTGAGTTGGTTTCATCGTAAATAGTTCCTTTTACTTCTTTTTGCTGGTTTACTATGCTTATGCCGGCAGTAGCAGCATTTACATAATTGACCATAGGGAAAGAGAAAAAGCTTGTGATACACAAGAGCAGGAAAGGCTTCCTCAAAACTTGTGTTGATAGCCGATAATGTTGGCTGGCTAATCGATGTTTCATAATTCTTGATTTAAAAATTAGGTCAATAAAAGGTATAGTGACGGCATACTGGCTTAAAAAATAAACCAGTATACCAGAACTTTAATATGTTAGAGTGATTATTTCTTTATCTTGAATACAGGAGCTATATTATTGAGCTTTTTCTCCGGCAGATTAATGGAAAGCCCTTCTGCTGTGCGGTTGAACCGTACCGGTCCATATCCGAGCAGTTCTACCTTCCTTATCTTTTGCGGAAATAGTTTGCTGTCGGCAGCTAATGATTTGATGATTACATTTCCATTTTCCGGCCAGGCCAGAACCGTGGCATATAAATCCTTCTTGGTTTGGGTGAAACGGATCTCTTGTGCCGTAGCTTTGCTATATGCTCCTTCGTTGAATCCTTGTGCATTGATTTTAATATCAGCTTCCGCTATCGGACCTTCGCCGAATACTTCCCAAGGTCGGGTGCTGTAGATAGCTTCTTTATTAATATTCATCCACTCACCGAATTCATTCAGTATCTTTTCTTCTTTTTCATCAAACGTACCATCGGCCCGTAATGGAACACTGAGAAGCAGATTACCATTCTTACTTACGATGTCAATCAACAGTTTTGCGACATCCGAGGCTGATTTATACCAGTTATTTTCATAGACAGATGTAGTGTAATGCCATCCGCCAATGCATGAACAGGACTGCCAGGGTCGCTCCATTATTTCATTGGGTGCACCGCGTTCTACATCCCAAACGATGGCTTTGCGTTGGTTTTCATCCAATATCTTACTCAACATGACGGCTTCTAACTTGCCTTTGTGGGTTGCCATATTATGGTTATAGAAGTGGGCCGCAATCTTTAATCCGGCATCACTGATTGGATAGAATGGGGCTACGGTGACATCAAAATAAATCAGATCGGGATTATAACGGTTGATGGCATCTACGGTACGGTCATAGAAGTTTGTGCAGTATTCCTGAGTAGGCAAGCATGCCCCGTTTCCCCAGGCCCATTGGCTATGAATCATGCCATCCGCCCAGCTACCTTTACTCATCGGATGGTTTTGTGCATATAGGTCCTGAGGGTCGTATCCTTCCCACCATTTACCTTTGCCGTCAGCTTTTGTTAAAGTGCCATCGTAAGGAACACCGGCTTTAGGTCCGTGTCTGTCATAACGTTGGGAGGGTTCGTACCAAGTCCAGGCATGGTCAGCATGGAAACTGATACCAAATGGAAGTTCGTACTTGCGTGCAGCTTTTTCCCATTCCGCCAAAACGTCACGTTTCGGTCCCATATTTTTTGAATTCCATGGTTGGTATTTACTGTCCCAAAGGTCAAAATTATCATGATGGTTACCTAAAGCGAAAAAATACTGCGCCCCTATTTTCTTATAGAATGCAACCAGTTCATCCGGATTCCATTTTTCTGCTTTAAATAAAGGGATGATGTCTTTGAATCCCACTTCAGAGGGGTGTCCGTAGTGCTCTACATGATGCTTATATTCTGATGTTCCTTCCATATACATGGAGCGTGCCATCCAGTCGCCTGAACCTTCTACACACTGAGGTCCCCAATGTGCCCATATTCCGAATTTTGCGTTCCTAAACCATTCAGGGACCTGGTAATTCTCCAAAGACTCCCATGTAGGTTGGAATTTACCTTTCATCATAGGTTCGTTCTTTTCTGAAACCGGAACCTGATAGTTCTGGGCAGATAAGGTTCCTATTGAAAGAACTAAAGAGGCTAATAAAATTTTCGTTTTCATAGGTATCAATTTTGTTTCTATTGTACATTGCAAAGATATGTATTAATTAGTAGTTGCAATAGGATTAAAAAGTGTTTGTATTGGAAAATATCGATGATATAATTGGGAAATATCTGATACTATAGGATAAAAACGATTTTTATATTGAGAATATCGATAATCGTTTTGAATGATGAAGAAATTCACCTACCTTTATCGAGTTACTAAATATGATATACTATGGCACTATTAGTTGATAAACTACACCCTTTGGTATTAAATGTAGGTTTGGCTGTACACAATGCAGATTGGAATTGGAAGAATGTAAATAGTCCGTTTACACGTTTATATTACATAACGGAAGGAACTGCCCAGATACAGTTATCAGGAGGTATACAGATATTAAAGCCTAATTATTTGTATTTCATTCCGGCATTCACTGTGCATAGCTATATCTGTAACTCTTATTTCTGTCATTACTACCTGCACATTTATGAAGAACATCAGTCAGATTCTAATTTATTAGATGAGTGGGAGTTTCCGGTTGAGATACCTGCCGGAGATTTAGATTTGGCTTTGTTTCAGCGTCTATGTGCAATAAACCCTCACATGAGTTTGCCTAAGTCGGACCCTGCAAGTTATGATAATAACTCGATGCTCATGCAGAACCTTCTGAAAAATAAGCAACGGGCATTATGCGACAAGGTTGAGTCGCGTGGCATAGTGTACCAGTTGCTGGCACATTTCCTGAAACGTGCGCAAGCTAAGGTAGAAACTAAAGATGACCGGATAGAGAAAGCTATTCTTTATATACGTAAACACATATACGAGACTATAGACCTGGCAACATTGGCCGAAAACTCATGTTTGTCGAAAGACCATTTTATCCGTCTGTTCAAGAAAGAAACTGGCGTTACTCCTTCAAAGTATATCAATCAGAAGAAAATAGAGAAAGCACAGCTTATTTTAGTGACTGATGAGATGTCCGTTAAGAATGTGGCTTTTGCCCTCTCCTTCGATGACTATTCTTATTTTAACCGGCTCTTTAAAAAGACAACAGGGCTGACTCCACAGGAATATCGTAACTCTTATCATTAATAATCGGAGATTTAGAACAGTTTTCTTGTCTGAACTGTATCCGGTCCGTGTCTGGGCCGTACCTGGTCCGTATCAAGTCCATGCGTATAGATACGGAGATGACACGGACCTGGTACGGTTCAGGTAATGAGATGGAAGAAATACAGAACATTCTTATTGTTAATCTATTGTCCTCACGGAAATCGTGCTCCGATTATTTGCGTACCGAGAATTTATAGATGCACTGGCTCTGATATTTCTCTCCCGGCCGTAACACAGCCGACGGCCACTCCGGTTTGTTAGGAGTGTCGGGATAGTGTTGCGTTTCCAGGCAAACAGCCGTACGGAAATTATAGACAATCCCCTTCTTGCCGGTCAATGTGCCGTCCAGGAAGTTACCACAATAAACCTGTATACCGGGCTCGTTGGTGTAAACATCCAGAACGATGCCTGTAGCGGGCGATTCGAGTGTGGCACATACTTTATTTATGTCTCCTTGAGTATTCAGCACCCAGTTGTGGTCGATGCCATTTCCATTCTTCAACTGTGCGAAGTCCTGGTTTATGTTGGCACCTATGGCAGTAGGTTGTCTGAAATCCATGGGAGTACCTTCAACGCTTGCTATTTCGCCGGTCGTCATGAAAGTGCTGTCCACCGGAGTATAATGGTCGGCGTTCAGGGTCAACAGATAACTTGAATTATCTTTTGAAGGATTGCCATCCAGATTGAAGTAAGAGTGGTTGGTCATATTGACGATGGTCGGTTTGTCTGTTTCCGCCTCATACTGTATGTCGATGGCGTTGTCATCCGTCAGTTTCATGGTGACGGTGCATTGCAGATTGCCGGGGAATCCTTCTTCTCCATCCTTTGCCAGATAAGTCAGTTGCAATTCCCGGTCACTCTTTTGTACCCCTTTGTACACACGATATTGGAAACCTTTCGGACCGCCATGCAAGCAATGGCCGTAGTTATTCTGCGGCAATTGATATTCCATACCATCCAGTGTGAAGCGTCCCTGGTTAATACGATTGGCATATCGTCCGATACTTGCTCCGAAATCAGATGGATATTTGATGTAGTCCTGTATGGAATCAAATCCCAGTACCACATCCTTCATATTTCCATCCTTATCCGGAACCATGACCGACACGATACGGCCTCCGAAATTAGTGACACACACTTCCATCTTGTTCTTGTTCTTCAGAACGAATAAGTCAGTTTTCTCACCATTGACTTCTGTCTGGAAATCGCTTCGCTTCAATCCGGATTCGGTCAGTTCTTCTTTTGTTGTTGCGGTACATCCAGCTATCAGAACTGTACATACCAAAAGAAACAGTTTATTCATATAGTTTTAATTAAAGTGACTGTAGCATTGTGATAAGTAGTTATATTATGCATAACTTTTACTTATCACAAACGTAGTGAAGATTGTTTTGAAATCGTAGTAGTATAGCACCAAAAAATAAAACTATTTGTTCATTCTTGATGTCTATGATAGTGATGAAGGGTGTTTTCAGCAGCTTTTAGTGTTTTTTGTTGTAATGGTGTGTTTATATTATGCTTGTAGGGGCAATATTACCCCTACAAGTCTGTTGCAACTGTCCGTTACTTATTCTTTACTTTTCCGGGAAGATAATCCGGTAATTCCCGCTCAGGTGCATGAAAGCGAAAAGGCGGAGCAGCCCGTCATAGTATGCATCGAAGTAACCATCCTCATACGGTTCATGCTTTGCGTTCCACAACTTATCTACAAACTCACGGCTTTTCTCGTGGGTACACATCAGTGAAGCCGCGGCGGAAGTGGCTACAAGACCTAATGAGTGTCTCAGTGCCTTATATCCTCCGGCTCCAAGGGTATCTTTTACTTGCGTGCCGTCTACGTTATACTGATCTACAAAGGTATCAATACCCTGGCTGTAAAGGAAATCCTGAATTTTATTTCCGTATTCCTGCTGCCATTCTTTATCGGCACAGGTCCAGGAATAATCTAAAGCCATGTTCATGGGTACGCGCCAGGAGTCAAAGCGGAAAGCGTCGCCGATGATGCGGTTATTGCCCAACAGACTGCCGTCGTAGTTGTTGTAATCGGGGTTTAGTCCGGTTACGGGGTGGATACTTTTATGCAGATATTCACGGCTGTGTTCGGCACATTCGCGCCAGAAATCAGCTCTGCCGTCATTGGCCCAGCGTGCCCATACTTCGTAGAAAGCGGGTACATGGTAAGACGGGTCGGTAAATCGTCCGCCATGTATGTCCGGAACGAAGGTGATGAGCTTATGCTCCACATTGATGAAAGGCATTACACGGTCTGTACCATCTTTCTCCATGGAACAGTTCAGGATATTCTGGGCTTCGGCAAGGTAGTTGATGCCGGTGTCGTTTCCCCAACGGTTGGAGGCGAAGATGAGGGCGGTTACATAGTAAAGCTCTCCGTCGGAGGCGGGGCCTTGGGAGTTACGGGTACCGTCCGTCTTGCAGCTCCAGGCGAAATAGCCTTTCAATGGGCCTTCCTGATGCTGCATGTACTTTGTGCCCCATCGCCAGAGGCGGTCGAAGATATCCTTACGATCGAACTGGACTGCAATCATTAATCCGTAGGACATACCCTCGGTACGGACATCATGGTTTTTGATGTCGCTGATATATGCCATAGAATCGCCTACTTCAAAATATACTTTGTCGGGGCCATAGAATACATCGTCAAAAACGGATTGGAGTTTGGCGTCGATGTCTGCTTGTTTATAACCTATCTCGGCGAAGAGATTCCGGTACTTCTGTGTTTCGAAAGCGCCTTTATTCCAGGGCTTTGTCGAATCTGCCTGGCTGCACGATGTTCCGGCGATGAGGCAGAGGAGGAGGTAAAATAAGTTCTTCATAAAGGAACGTTTTATATTATATGATTTTCAAGATTACGTAGTTAATTTATCATTTAACAGTGACTGGTATCGCCTTCAACAGTTTCAGCTCCGACGTACCACCATAAAGTATTTCATAATCACCTTCTATCGGGCGCATTGTGTTGGTTTCCGTATCAAACCATTCGAAATCTTCTTTGCTTAATGATACGGTCACATTGCTGGTTACCCCTTTGGCGATGTTCACACGCTTAAAGGCGCGGAGTGCGTGCGACGGGCCTTCTTTATCGCCCGGACGACGCAGATACACCTGTACCACTTCTTCTCCGTCGCGTTCACCTGCATTGCTCACGGGGACGGTCAGGATGGTTTGTTCTCCATCTTTCACTTCCTGTGTACTCAATGAAGCGTCTCCGTAACGGAATGTGGTATAGCTCAAACCATGCCCGAAGGGGAAGAGCGGAGCTTCCGTCATGTACCGGTACGTGCGTCCCTTCATGGAATAATCTTCAAAGCCGGGCAGCTGGCTCGTACTCTTATAGAAAGTGACCGGAAGACGTCCTGCCGGATTGTAATCTCCGAAGAGGACATTGGCGATAGCCGTACCACCGGCCTGACCGGGATACCATGCCTGCAGGATAGCATCGCATGTTTTCGATTCGGGAGTCAGGGCGATAGCGGAACCGGAGAAGTTGACGAATACAATCTTCTTTCCTGCTTTCTTCAATTCGGCAAGCAGACGGCTTTGGATGGACGGAAGTTCGATGGTTTCGCGGTCACCTCCCTTGAAGCCGGGAATGTTGACATGCATTTCCTCACCTTCCACTGCCGGGGATATACCTCCGGCAAAGATGATGACATCTGCCTCTTTTACCTTGTTTACAGTTTGTTTCAGGTCAACGGGGACTTCACGCCCCATGTCAAAATCGAGTGCGGCATCACGGTTGCGGAAAGCAAAATCAATCTTGATACGATATTCTTTTCCGGCTTCTGCCTGGAGGGTGTAGACTTTTGCATTGTTTTTGAAGTTCATGCCTGCGGCAACTTCCTTGCCGTCAATGGAGAGTTTTGTTATCCCTTGGGTCTGAAAACGGAAAGCGATATCTTCACTCTTGGCGGGGCGGAATACGGATTCGTAGCTGGCAGAGAAATCTTGCAGATTGATGCCGGCTGCAAAGGTCGTGGCACCGGTGGTGATGAAGTGGAAGGGGGTACTGATGTGATTGGTTACATCCGGTGTTCCTTCCTGTTTCGTATTGTTCCAGTATTTGGCACTGAAACCTTGCTTGCCATCCATGCTGCATTGCTGGAATACACTTTGCAAGGTGACGTCGGAGGTCAGGTCGCATCCGGGTTCGTAGATGATCTGTGATTCGGGCAGATATTCGCGGATACCCTCCAATAGAGTGATGGTATGTGAGGGGAAACCATTGTAGTTGCCCCATTGCATTACGGAGTCATTGGCATTAGGTCCTACCACGGCCACTTTCAGGTTTTTATTTAAAGGCAGTAAACTCTGATTGTTTTGCAACAACACAAGGCTCTCGCGTGCCATGCGGAGTGCCAGTTCACGATGTTCTTTACTATCTACCACGCTGTAAGGAATCTGTGCCCAGGACACTTGCGAAGGTTCGTCCATCTCGCCCAACTCAAAGCGGGCTTTCATCAGGCGCTTCAGAGAGATGTCTATTTGTTTTTCGTCAATCAACCCTTCCTTCACAGCTTCGGGCAGCGAGGCATAGCTGTCGCCACATTCCACATCTGTTCCGGAAAGTACGGCTTTGGCGGAAGCGTGTTGTTTGTCGGGGTCGGTTTCATGGGCGCCTTTGTTGTAGAAGTCGCTGATTGCCCAGCAGTCCGATACTACGATTTCTTTATATCCCCATTCGTCACGCAGAATTTGCATTAGCAGGCGGTTGCTTCCGCAACAGGGTTCACCTTCAAAGCGGTTGTAGGCACACATCACTTCTTTCACGTGCGCTTTTTGAACCAGGTCTTTAAAAGCGGGCAGATAGGTTTCCCATAAATCACGCGGGTCGATGTTCTCGGCATTGAAGCTGTGGCGGTTCCATTCCGGACCGGAATGTACGGCATAGTGCTTGGCACAGGCATGTAGCTTATCATACTTCTCTCCTTCAGGCCCTTGCAAGCCGCGTACCACTGCCACACCCATCTGACCGGTGAGATAAGGATCTTCTCCGTAAGTTTCCTGTCCCCGTCCCCAGCGCGGATCACGGAAGATGTTGATGTTGGGTGTCCACATGGTGAGCCCCTGATAACGTTTCAATCCGCCTTCTTTGCTGAATTCGGTGTTCTTGGCACGTGCTTCATCCGAAACTGCGGTGAATACATCGTAAAGCAGTTCATTGTTGAAAGAGGCTCCCATACCGATGGCTTGCGGGAATACGGTGGCCAGTCCGGCACGTCCTACGCCGTGCAACGCTTCGTTCCACCAGTCATAGGCTTTTATGCCCAGTCGGGGGATGGCCGGAGATGTGTTTTGCATCAATGCGGCTTTTTCTTCCAATGTAAGTCGGCCTACCAGATCATTGGCACGTTCTTCCGGACTTAGTGCCGGGTTTTTGTAGGGAGGTTGTGAACAGGAAAGGAAGCACAGACATAGGCATCCGATTCCGGTGAGCAACTGAAGTTTTCTTTTCATGGTATTAGTGCGTTTTTATTGTTATTAATAGACTTCTGTTTTGTCATTGTGGATGACGATTACAAAAATAGGCAGAAAAGAGGATTTGGAAGAAGAATCGTATTTCAGATAGTTGAGTCTATGTTACAGATTTCTTCCGGATGTTACATCTTGTTTTGCTGAGGTTACATTAAAAAGGAAAATGCCTGTTACAAGGCATTTTTCAGAGGGGGATATTGTAATTTGCAATATGAGTTCCTTCTTTATATTTTCTCGCAACGGATCAGAACCTTCTGTTCATTATTCAAGGTTGTAGCGAATAGATAAACTTCTCCGCCTTCGCTCAATTTGATACGTTTACGGAGTTCGGCTACTGAACTAGGAAAGTTACGAACCGTGATATTGGCTTTCTTTAGATCTCCTAATACGCCTTTTAGCTCTTTCTTATTCAATGTACATATACCCGTTATCCGGAAGCTTCTTCCGGGGAAGTTCTTTATCGGTTCACCGGAAGTATAGAGGTGACTGTTAGGATGCAGCTTCTTTACCTTATATATGCAGGTTACATTGCGGAAAGCCCCTGCTTTGAGGATGGACGCGTTGGGTTCGTACAGATATTTATCTAAAGTACCGGTATATTCACTCGGGCTTGATTGTTCCTGTTCGCGGGTGAAAGTGAAGAACTGTCCGGTTGTCTCTGTATTCCTCCCGTCCTTCGTTTGCAGATTGATGCAATGGATAGGAATATTCTTTGCGGCAACAATGTTGTGTCCTAAGATAAGCAAAAGTTCCTTGCATTCATTGTTTACAGAAACAATGTGTGCTTCCTGTACGTGCTTTAAATCCTGAATAGCCAAAGACAGGTCGAGCATAGGGGAGAGTTTCACCATTACGTGCTGCGCCTTTTCGAGCAGCAGGGATTCCAACTCTGCTACATTCGGTTCACAGTCGGCAATGGCAACAGTCTTACCGCCATGCCCGTCACGACGGGCAGGATCAATGAATATCCAGTCGACGGAAGACATCTCTTGCAGATGCCGGATGCCGTCTTTGTTTTCTATCCGGATATGATTCAGGCCCAGTAACGGGAAGTTATGCGATGCAATCTCGCAAAGAACTTCCTGCCGTTCCACATAGGTGACATGATGGAATTTCGGAGAAAGAAAAGCACAGTCTATGCCGAAGCCTCCGGTTAAGTCGGTCAGTGTGCCGGAGGAAGACTCCGGAATGATAGATGCTTTGTATCGTGCCGTAGCTTCCGAGGAACATTGCTCTAGCGATAGGTGACGGGGATATAGAATGCCTTCTTCCTCATGCCAGGACGGTATTTTCTCTGCCGCCGCCTGTCTGCCCGCTATCTGCGTCAGTGCAACAGGCATATCCACACCGGGATATTTCGGCGCTTGCAGAGCCAGGTTGCGTACATCATCCTTGCAATGTTCGCGTATAAAACGAAGGGTTTCGTCATTCAATTCCATAAACCTTGTCGTTTAATAGTTTCTTTGAAGCCATAATCCGAAGAAACGGTCGTAAATCTGATAAGTTCCCGCCTCTTGTGTGACAAAATCCTTCTCCAACAGTCCTTTTAATGCCGATTGTACAGAGCTGGAAGATGGCAATCTATATTTCTTGATGAATGCACCGGAGGTGATGGCACTTGCTTTCCCTTCTTTGGTAATGGCAATGAGCAGTTCTTTTTGTTTCTCGGGCATCCGGAAAAGGGTTTCGGAGTAGGTATATTGGAATGAGCCTATGATTTGACAGATGGCTTCTTCAACCATCGAAACATCTGCAACCTCATGAACAGGTGTCATGTCATACAGGGTATGCAATACTTTCTGCATATACCAGGTAATGCCTTCAAAATATTGGTATATCTGTTCGATAGCTTCTTTGGATATAGTCTTCTCTGCTTCTTTGAAATGTTTCTGAGCAAATTTGATGTATTCTTCTAAAGGAATACTTTCCAGATGCATCATCGATACACTCTGATAGAAAGGGCGTGAGGCTGTCAGAAATATATTGCCCATAATGTGCCTCTGGCTTCCGGCAAAGATGAAATGGGCATTGTTGCAATGTTGCACGTAAGTGCGCAGGATAGCTTCCACATTGTCTTCCGCATAATTTGTGATTTGCTGGAATTCGTCAATGGCTACGATGCAGGGCTTGTTTGCCTGTTCCAGATAATGGAATATTTCATCCAGCGTAGCGTCCGGAGACTGGATGTCTCCCAAGCCTAAGTTGAATGAAGGGTTACCATTGAAGTCGAATGTCAGACTGGCTTGCAGTGACTTCATCGTTTCCCAGAAAGTCTGTATCGTTTTCTTGCCCGAGGACTTCAATGACTCGATAATTTCTTTGCTGAGAGCAAACACAAATTCACGCAGAGATTTGGTCGCATATATATCAATAAAGAATGTGTAATATGTCTTTTGAATTTCTTTACTCTGGAAACAATGACGTATCAATCCTGTCTTACCCATTCTTCGCGTTGAGATTAACGCGGTATTATTACCATTGGTAATTTGCCGGATAAGCATCTCGCTCTCTGCTTTCCTGTCACAGAAATAGGCGGGGGATATGTATCCGTTTATAATGAAAGGGTTTCGGACGATTAGCATGGCTTCTTTACTTTATGGTGATTATGCAAAGATAATTATTATAAAGTAATAATGCAAAGAAAATAATGGTGGCTTCACTTATAACTGTACTTGTGCTTCCCGGAGCATCGTCTCCATAATATCCAGATCAGAGTTAACCTCGCCTTGCAGCAAATACTTATCCCGCTTGCGCGCTACTTTTTCATAAATCTCTTTCGCCCGTTCCGGCTGATTCTCCCAATACAAGGCAAGAGCACACAGCAAGCGTTGTTTGGAAGACATCATAATCTTATACCGCTGGATGTATCTCTTTATCTTATCTGTATAAAGCCGCTCTACTTCTTCTTTTCTCCGTTCACCTATCAGTTCGAGGAACAGGAGCTCGCACTCGATTTCTTTTACGTATAGTCCGACAATTTCCTCTTTATGCCGCTCTATTTCGCTAAACAGGGCGTGTGCAGTTTCAAATTCTTTCCGGTCTACATAGCGCGAAATATAGAGCAGTTTCACGGCAACCTGCATGATATTCCTGTAATCTGTCACTTCATCGTTCGGGAACCATTCGTCCGGCATGTCTTTCAGTCTTACGCCTTTCTGAACTTCAGCGTTGACGGCTAACTGTAATGCCAGATACTTCCGGGTATTCAGATCCCGGTGCATCAATATCAGGTTGTAGGCATCATTCGTGATGCCCGACATCTTCAATGGAATACCGTTCATCAGTGCCAGGAAGAAGCCGCAGATAAAGGAGAATAGAAGGAATAAATGTAAAGGCAGCGGTATCTCGGGATAGGCAACCCAAAGAACAAGTGCAAGGATTGCCGTCAGCAGATTCATCAATACTCCGCCTGCATTATACCAGAAATAAGGCAACTGTTCGTAAGGCTTATCCGGTGGAGAGAGCAGGCATTGTCCGCCCGTGCCGGAGATGGAGAAACGCTTGAAACGGAACTTTCCTTTCTCTTTTATCAGTGTAAGGCTACCTACCCGAAAAGAAACGAACCGGTAACCGGTGGCAAGTCCGAAGATCAGATGCCCGCCTTCGTGCAGAATAATCTGTACGAAAACGGCAAGGATGAGACAGGCCAATGATAAGATACAGGAAAGCAAGAGTCGGCTCAACTGTATGTTTCCCATATTCCCGAAGAATTCACTTAATGTGGTCTCCGTAAAGAATGTGATGCAAAGCACCATTGCACCGAAGCCGATGCATGCACCGAACAGGGTGGAAAGTATAAGTTTGAGAGCTTGTTTCATTGTTGTATGGTATGAAGTTCTTACCCGGTTTGTCTGCACAAATATAAGGAATATAAGGAACTTTATGGTATAACCTTGTATTTTTGTTTAGCTTCCTGCCGGCTGCACCAGTTAAAATGCCACCACTCGCTGGGCAATGCGCGAAAACCTGCGGCACGCATGACGCTCCGCAGCAGTTGCCGGTTCGCCTGTTCCTGCTTTGTCATTTTCCCGCTTTGCACCAGTGCGGCTTCATTCGTAATGTGAGCTTCGGGGCCGAGGTGGTCTACTTCCGTACCCATCGGCAGGGGATTTCCCGCTTCATCCAGTATGCTGATGTCTACCGCCAGACCGTAGTTGTGCAGTCCGCCGCCACGTGCGGGATTGGAAACATAGATATACTTGGAGGTGCCTTTCACCACATTCCACATTTTCTGCTGTACACTCATCGGGCGGGCGGCATCATACACGATGAGGCGACGGCCGGGGTATCGCTTTTTCAGTTCCTGTTGCGCCAGTAGCAGTCCTTTCATGGCATCGGGATGCAGATACGCCTCATGCAGATCTTCGTATAGCACCTTTCCCGTGAAATTATCCGCCCGGGTATACATCAGGTCTACGACGATGGAGCTGTCCGCTTCGGCAATGTTCACCAGTCCGATGCTTTCCAGATATCTTGCCGTTTCACTCTTTTGTGCGGATGCGGGGATAAACCAGAGAGCAAGTAGAAAATAATATATATACTTCATGCCTTTTTTTCTTTGCCTGCAAAGGTACGAATTCCCACCGGATTAGCCGTTCCGTGCGAATACATAGATTTTGTCTATTTCCTCATAGAATTTATCTGTTTGTAATGAACTTACGAATCCTTACATTTGTTCCATATATTAGTTCTCTAAACAAAAATACCATGGAAAAGAAAAAACTCACCTCTGCCAACGGGCGCCTGATCGCCGACAATCAAAACACTCAGACCGCAGGACAACGTGGTCCTATCATGATGCAAGACCCCTGGTTTCTGGAAAAACTTGCACACTTCGACCGTGAAGTGATTCCTGAAAGACGTATGCATGCCAAAGGTTCCGGCGCATACGGTACGTTTACCGTAACACATGACATCACAAAGTACACCCGTGCCGCTATCTTCAGCGAAGTAGGTAAGAAGACGGAGTGCTTCGTACGTTTCTCCACCGTAGCCGGTGAAAGGGGAGCTGCCGATGCCGAACGTGATATCCGTGGTTTTGCCATGAAGTTCTATACGGAAGAAGGTAACTGGGATTTAGTGGGAAATAATACTCCTGTATTCTTCCTGCGCGATCCGTTGAAATTTCCCGATTTGAACCATGCCGTAAAACGTGACCCGCGCACCAATATGCGCAGTCCGAACAATAACTGGGATTTCTGGACCTTGCTGCCCGAAGCTTTGCATCAGGTGACCATCACGATGAGTCCCCGTGGTATTCCTTATTCCTATCGCCACATGCATGGTTTCGGTAGCCATACTTATAGTTTTTTCAATGCCGCCAACGAACGTATCTGGGTGAAGTTCCATCTGCGCACCCTGCAAGGCATCAAGAATCTGACCGACCAGGAGGCCGAAGCTATCATTGCCAAGGATCGTGAATCGCACCAACGCGACTTGTACGAGAGCATCGAAAAGGGTGACTTCCCGAAGTGGCAATTCCAGATACAGCTGATGACGGAAGAGCAGGCGGACGAATACCGCATCAATCCGTTCGACCTTACAAAGGTGTGGCCGCACAAAGATTTCCCGCTTCAGGATGTAGGTATCCTGGAACTGAACCGTAATCCGGAAAACTACTTTGCCGAAGTAGAGCAAGCGGCTTTCAATCCGCAGAATATAGTGGAAGGCATCGGTTTCTCTCCCGACAAAATGTTGCAGGGACGCCTTTTCTCTTATGGTGATGCACAGCGTTACCGCTTGGGAGTGAATGCGGAACAGATTCCGGTAAACAAACCCCGTTGCCCGTTCCATGCTTACCATCGTGACGGTGCCATGCGTGTAGACGGTAATTACGGCAGTGCCAAGAGCTACGAGCCCAACAGTTACGGTGAATGGCAAGACTCTCCCGAGAAGAAAGAACCGCCTTTGAAAGTTCATGGCGACGTTTATAACTACAACGAACGTGAGTATGATGATGATTACTACAGCCAGCCGGGTGATCTTTTCCGCCTGATGTCCGTCGAAGATCAGCAACTGACGTGCGAAAATACAGCCCGTGCCATGGGTGATGCCGAACTCTTCATTAAGCAACGCCATGTGCGCAACTGTTATAAAGCTGATCCGGCCTATGGTACAGGCGTAGCCAAAGCTTTAGGTCTTGACCTGGATGAAGCATTGAAAGCAACCCGATAGTTAAGGGATGTCCTGAACAACACTAAGGCCCTATATGCAAAAGATGGCATCTATTACATCAAAAGATGCCATCTTTTACAGTGGAAGATGCCACCTTTTGCAACGAAAGATGGCATCTTTTGCATATCCGGGATAAGGGATGGATGTGGTATGGCTTAACCTTGAGGTTAATACTTAATAAGCATCTGTTGCAAGAACATACGGTATTCTTGCGGTGTACTCCCTTTCTTCTTCTTGAATATCCTTATAAAATTAGATAAGTTATTGAAGCCGCAAGTATAGCAGATCTCGGCTACCGTGTGGGTTGTTTCTGCCAATAGCTGGCAAGCGCGGGCTATCCGCAGGTTCGTGATATAATCGATGAATGTGCAATTCGTCTTTTTTTTGAAGAAATGACTGAATGCAGATTCGGACATATTCACCAGTTGCGCCACGTCGCCCAGCTTAATCGGTTCTTCAAAGTTCTTCTCGATATAGTCGCAGACTTTGGCTATCCGTCGGCTTTTGGAAGTGCGTACGGTGTCTTTGGTATCATATTGGTTGCTGACTAAGATGTGACGGTCGGCAATAGAAAGCTCATGCAGGATAGAGAAAAACTCCAATACCGTATGGAACCCCTGCATCCGGGTCAGCTTGATAATCTTATCTTTCATCACCAGTTGGGTTTGTCTGGAAAAGCCAATGCCCCGTTGTGATTCAAGCAGCAGTTGTTTGATGGGGTTGAATAAGCGTTTTTCCAATATCGGAAAGTTCAGTAGCTTGTCCGAGAACTGGATGGTAATCACATGGTTTCCTTCTACTACTTCTCCTTTCCAGGCGTGCGGAAGGTTGGGACCTATCATGATGAGGTCCAGGGCTTCGAAAGCCTCTACCGAATCCCCAACGATGCGGCTTCCGTAGGTGTCCATAACCAGGTTGATTTCATAGTCCGGATGATAATGTACCGGATAGTCGAACTTGGCGTTCGGATGATTGAGTACAATGAACAGGTCATCCGCGGCAATGGGAGTGATTTCTTTTTGTATGTCTTTCATGGTCGTAGTTGTTTCTCTCTTGCAAAGCTACGAATTCTAATGAAAATACAGTCAGGTATTCAAAAAAGTACAATCAATAGACAGAATATCATAAGCGAATTATCAGAATCCCCTCTATTTTTGCAACATGAATTCAAAACAATTAATTTCTATGCTATGGAGACATTTTCAATAAGCAATTTAGATCTTGTAATAGTCCTTGTTTATTTGGCCTTTATCATCTGGTGGGGGCTGAAGAATGGTAAGAGCTCAGACTCCCAATCCTATTTTCTGGCGGGACGCTCAATGCCTTGGTGGGTAGTGGGGTTGTCGCTGTTTGCTGCCAGTATTTCAAGTACCACTTTGATAGGTCAGTCCGGTGATGCTTATCACACGGGTATCGCTGTGTTTAATTATAACCTGACGGGTATTGTGGTAATGGTGTTCTTTGCAGTTTTCCTGCTACCTCTTTATATTAAGTCGGGTATATTCACGATACCGGAATTTCTGGAGAAGCGTTTTGACCGCCGTTCGCGCTATTACTTCTCTGCCATTTGCATCATAGGAAACATTTTCCTGGACGCTGCCGGGGCTTTGTATGCTGCTGCGCTGATTATTAAGCTGATACTTCCCGATGCTGATTTGCAACTGATCATTATTGTGTTTGCGATTATTGCTGCATCTTATACTATCCCGGGTGGTTTGTCTTCTGCCATTAATGCGGAATTGATACAGGCTGTCATTCTTATATTAGGATCTATCTTGCTGACTTTCTACTGTTTCCAGCAAGGCGGGGATTATTTCTATCAGTTGTTCGCCAGTGGTGATATATCGGTGAAGCTGATTCGTCCGTTGACGGATACGGCCACTCCCTGGCTGGGGCTGATAGTCGGTATGCCGGTTCTGGGCATCTATTTCTGGGCAAATAACCAGACGTTGGTGCAGCGTGTATTGAGTTCGAAGTCAGTGGATGAGGGGCGTAAGGGGGTATTGTTTACGGGTTTCCTTACCATGCTGACTCTTTTTATCATTGCCATACCGGGTGTGATTGCCCGCCATTTGTTTCCGGGGCTTGAAAAGCCGGATATGGTATATCCCAATATGGTGCTTCAGCTGATACCGGTGGGATTGTTGGGCATCATGCTGGCAGCGCTTTTGTCTGCTTTGACTTCTACTTTGAGCGCTATTCTTAACTCTACGTCTACACTGTTCACAATGGACTTCTATGCGCAATATAATAAGAATGCCAGTTCCCAGAAACTCGTGATTATCGGAAAGATAACCTCTTGCGTCATTATTGTTGCGGCTGCCTTATGGGCACCTCAGATCGGGAAGTTCGGTTCGTTGCTGAAGTATTATCAGGAGATGCTTTCTTACATTGCTCCGCCTGTTGTTGCGGCATTTTTGCTGGGTGTGTTTAATAAGCGTGTGAATGGAAATGGTGCTTTTGCCGGTCTGCTCAGTGGCTTGGCTATAGCGGTTGTGATGCTTTTCTATAAGAATGAAATATTTGGCGATATGCACTTCCTGTTGATTGTTCCTTTCTTGTTGGCGGTGAGCGGGATCGTTATTTATCTGGTCAGTATGTGCTATTCGAAACCGGTTGCCGAAAGGCTTGTGGATACCACCTTCTCCATGCGTGAACTGAAAGCGGAGTTCCGGGCGAACCGTGCTCTGGTATGGTACAAGAATTATCATTCATGGGCGATTGTCCTGTTGGTGTTGAGTGTATTGATATGGATTATATTCAGTTGATTATTATATAATTATAAAGAAATAAGAAGATGAAATTAAAGAAGTTTGAGGGAAATCCGATACTTTCCCCGTTGGATTCGAATGATTGGGAATCGTTGGTAACCTGCAATCCCGGAGTGGTTTATGACAATGGTACGTTCTATATGCTGTACAGAGCTGCGGGAAATGATGCCGAACATGTGATCCGTTTAGGATTGGCCACCAGTAAAGACGGATTCCACTTTGAGCGTGTATCCGATGTTCCGGTGTTCGGCCCCAGTGAGGACGGTCCTGATTCGGGTTGTGTGGAAGATCCCCGCATTGTGAAGTACGATACGGAGTATTACATCACTTATGCCTATCGTCCGTATGCACCGGGGCAATATTGGAACTTCAGCCATGATGAAGTGTTGTTGCCGGATTGCGGTAGTGATGCTCCTATGGCTCTCCGTAAAAATCTGGGTAATACGGGATTGGCTGTTACTACTGATTTCCGTGAGTTTAAGAGACTGGGACGTCTGACCTCTCCGGTATTGGACGACAGGGATGTTATTCTTTTCCCGGAGAAAGTTCAGGGAAAGTATGTGATGCTGCATCGTCCTAAAGAATACATAGGCGGTGAGTATGGCGTGGATTATCCATCCATCTGGATGAAGTTCTCGGATGATCTGTTGAATTGGGAGGATAAGGAAAGCCATTTGCTGATTACCGGAACCGAGAACTCATGGGAGGAAAAGTTGGGCGGAAGTACTCCTCCGCTTAAAACGGAAAAGGGTTGGCTGGTGCTGTATCATGGTGTGGAGCATGGCGGACGGGGATACTATCGTGTTGGCGCTTTGCTGCTTGACCTGGAAAATCCGCTGCACATTCTGGCTAAAACTCCTCAACCTATACTTGAACCGGAACTGGATTTTGAAACGTCCGGTCTGTATAATGGTTGTGTATTTCCTACAGGAAATGTAATTGTGGACGGCGAACTCTTCGTATACTATGGCAGTGCCGATAAATATGTCTGTGTAGCTACTTGCGCCGTTGATGAATTACTTGATTATCTACTTTCCGATAGCTGTAGATTGCACTAAATCCCCTTTTGTTATTGATCTCTTATAGTTATCCCATGTAAATGCGATAATTGATACCTCTTGCAAATAAAACGGTAGCAGGGTGTGGATTATAGCCGGAAAAACGTTCAAAAAAGTACAATCATTGAACAAGTAATATAAATGCTGTCATTCATAATCCTCTTACTTTTGTCCTATCATGATATAGCTAATGAAAAATAGAATTCTATGAATGTAAAATGTGTGTTTTCTTTAATTCTTGATAAGTATGAAAAATGAATCAAAAAGTTGGTGGCATGTATTTTTGTCCTGGCAGATAGTGGCATTATGCATATTCTTTAGTAACATTCCCGTTTCTTATGCACAGTCACCGGATAAAATAACAGTTGCCGGCTGTGTAAAGGATGCAGCAGGAGACTTCCTGATTGGCGCTACTGTGCAAGTCAAAGGAATATCCGGCGGAACGATTACCGATATCGATGGTAATTATATATTGAAAGATGTGCCGCGTACGGCAACATTGGTGTTTTCTTATGTAGGTATGCAAAATAAGGAAGTGCCCGTCAATGGGAAGAGTACGATCAATGTAACTCTGCTTGACGATGCACTTCAACTGGAGCAGGTAGTGGTGATAGGCTACGGTAGTGTGAAGAAGAGTGACGTTACAGGTTCGGTTACGTCCGTCAAGACGGAGGCCCTGAAAGAAATCCCCGCCAATTCGGTGGAAGGATTGTTACAGGGACGTGCAGCCGGTCTGCAAGTCATCAATTCTTCACAGGACCCGGGAGCCGGCGCTACGGTGCGTATCCGTGGTGGTAGTTCGTTGCGTGGTTCCAATGCTCCACTGGTGGTAGTGGATGGCTTTCCGTTGGGAGATGCCGGAGATCTGAAGCAGATCAATCCGTCGGATATCGTGAATATGGAAATCCTGAAAGATGCTTCAGCCTCTGCTATTTATGGCTCCCGTGGTGCGAACGGTGTTATTATGATTACAACAAAGCGTGCGAAGACAGGGACTACCAACATAACGGTTCGCCAGCAGATTACCCTTTCGCAGTTTGATACGAAACTTGATTTGTGGCGCGACCCCGTATTGATGGCTTCCTTAAACAACGAGTCGCGCATCAATGGAGGGCTTGATCCGCTTTATGTGGGAAAAGTAAGTTCCACCGGTGTTTACTATCCATCGGTAGAAGAACTGCAAACTACCTGGACTACCAATACCCGTTGGGATGATCTGGTATTCCGTGACACTCCGGTTTCCAATAATACCACTGCTACGATTTCCAGTTCCAATGACCGGACTGTTTTCAATCTTAGCGCTAATTTCTATACGGATAATGGTATGTATATAAAAGATGACTACACAAAAGGTGGATACAATTTGAGTGTAGACCATAATATATATGATAACTTCAAAGTACGCTTTTCCAATATCCTTTCCCGCGGTGTGCGCAATGCCAACGGTGGCTTGGCTTACTGGAGAAACCCTATTTATCCGGTTTATGACGAAAACGGGGACTATTATCTGACCAATGCAAGTGACTTCAGCCATCCGATGGCGATTACAGACTTGCAGAAGAATGAAACCAAGTCTTTGGATGTCATCTCTTCCGTAGCGCTGGAATGGCAACTCTTCCCTTTCCTGAAACTGACTTCCCAATTGAACTATAAGTTTGGTAAGTCCGTATCCGACAGGTACTATCCGAAGAAATATACCGAAGCCGGAGAATTCAGCAACGGCCAGGCAGAGATAGAGAACTGGGAAGGGCACAATCTGGTTTCTGAAACTTTCGCCAACTTCCAGAAGAAATTCGACAAGCATGACATCGGTGTCATGGTAGGTTATTCTTATGAATACTATATGTCCAGAAGTTCCGGTCTGACGGGTAAGGATTTTGTGAACGAAGCATTGGGCAATGAGAATATGGGTGCCGGAAATCCGGAGAAGAATGAAATATGGAATGGATATTCGGATAATAAACTCGTTTCGGGAATGTTCCGCCTGAACTATGTATACGATAATAAGTATCTGCTGACCTTGACGGCTCGTGCCGATGGTTCCTCTAAATTCGGTAAGAATAACAAGTGGGCTATGTTCCCTTCAGGAGCTGTCAGCTGGAAAGCGCATGAAGAATCGTTCATTAAGAATCTGAATGTATTTGATGAGTTGAAGTTCCGTTTCAGCTATGGTATTTCCGGTAATCAGGGAATCAGTCCTTATCAGACTTTAAGCCGTTACGGTACGGATAAGTATTATAATGATGGCAGCTGGGCTACTACCATCGGTCCGGGATATGTTTCCGGCTGGACAGGTCCGGGATGGATTTACCGGGTATGGAGTGGTATCCCGAACCCTGATTTGAAGTGGGAAACAACTGCGCAAGCTGACTTTGGTATCGACATGGCATTTCTCAACCGCCGTCTGAGAGTTTCTTTTGACTATTATGATAAACAGACCAGCGACTTGCTTCGTGAACGTAATCTGGCTCTGTCTTCGGGATATGACAAGATGTGGGTGAATGACGGTAAAATCCAGAACCGTGGTTTTGAATTAACGGTAGATGCCGATATCCTGCAAACGAAAGACTGGCAATTGAGCGGAACCCTGATTTACTCGCGCAACCGCAATAAAGTGAAAGACCTGGGTAACACTTTGGAATCCGGTTTGGTTACCGATCCGATGACGGGGATGCTTTTTGAATATTCGGGCAATAGTCTTGAACAATATCGCGACTATACCAATATACTGGCTATCGGCCAACCGGTAAATGTGTTCTATGGATATAAAGTGGATGGTATTGTCCAGACCCTGAATGAAGGAATCGATGCAGGTTTGTCCGGTGATTACGCTAACCCCGGAGAGTTCAAATACATGAATCTGAATGGAGACAGCGAAATATCGGAAGCAGATAAGACCATTATTGGTGATCCTAATCCGGATTTTACAGCCAGTTTGGCGTTGAACCTGTCCTGGAAGAAGTTTGATGTGAGCGTATTCCTTAACGGGGTATTTGGTCAGGACGTGTTGAATACGAAAGCATTCGGTGAGCCCAGTAACTCTCCATTGCGCTGGACACCCGATAATCCGACAAATAAGTATCCGAGCCTGCGCGACGGTCGTCAGGTGAAGATTTCTGATTGGTGGATAGAGGACGGATCGTTCCTGCGTGTTCAGAATCTGAATATAGGCTATACGTTTGACTTACCGAAAAAGTCATTCCTTTCTAAAGCGCGTATCTATATGAATGCTTCTAATTTATACACTTTCACCAAGTTCAAGGGATACGACCCCGAAGTAGGGTTGAATGGAGTTTATAGCGGTGGATATCCCCGTTTGCGTAAATGGACTTTCGGACTTGACTTAACCTTCTAAATAACTGATACAATATGAAAAATAGAATTGTAATATCACTGCTTGCCGGAACCCTGGCATTGGGAGCATGCAATCTGGATGAGACTCCTTACGGGTTCTATTCTGAAGATAATTTCTTCAAGACGGCAGCCGATGCAGAGGCCGCAGTTATGTATGCGTATGGCACGCTGAACTACTTGGAATATTCCAGAACCATTTTCTTTTTGGGTGATATGGCAAGTGAAACCATGACGACCAAGTCGGATGCAAGTGCTGACAATCAGGACCTGAATAACTGGAAAGTGGGTAACTTTAAAACAAACGGTTCGTTGGAGAATTTCTTCAAGTATGCCTTCATCGGGGTGAACCGTGCCAATGCCGTCATTAAAAAAGTTCCGGATGCAGGCTTCAACCAAGAGCAAAAAGACCTTTTTCTGGGTGAGGCTTATTTCCTCCGCGCCTGGAATTACTTTAACCTGGTGCGTAACTTCGGCCTTGTTCCTTTGCATAAATCAGTAGTGGAAACGGTGGATCAGACTTCAACCGCTCTTGCGCCTGATATGGATGCCATGTACGACCTGATTCTTTCGGATTGCCGCCGGGCTGCAGAGTTACTGCCTGTTTATGAAACTCCTAAGATAGGGCGTGCCGACCGGGTGGCTGCGCAGGCCCTGGCTGCAAAGGCATACTTGTATGTGGCGTCGGCTAAAGAACATGGGGTGAAACTCTATCGTGATATGCACCGCGATGCAACAGTCATGTACGACAGTGCAGCATATTTTGCAGGTGAAGTGATTGAAAAGCAGTCGGTATATGGCTTCGAGAGCTCGCTGCTTGATATTTATGACGTTGAGAAAGCACGCGGCAAAGAACATATCTTTATCATGGCGATGGACCGGAGCGGTTCTTCCGAAGGGCAATACTCTAAAATATCCAAGATGTTTATTCCTTATATAGACGGAGCCACTCTGTATCTGAAACAGGGGGACAAGGATGAGTATATCCCCACTCATGACGGTTGGGGCGAATATCAGACCACGGTTGCTTTTTATAATACTTTTGATGCAAATGATAAGCGTAAAACAGAGCTTATTGTTGATAAAGTCTACAAGGCAGATGGTACGCTGCTGGGAGAATATCCCGGAAAGATTCCTTATCCGTTCTGTCGCAAATATATAGACCCGAAGTTTGAAGGTGACAAGACCAGTACCCGGCCTTTCCTGCTCCGTTTCTCTGATGTGGCGCTTATTTATGCAGAGGCGGCAGGTCCTACGGCTAAGGCTTATGAACTGGTAAACTTCATTCGTAGCCGTGCCGGTTTGGGAGATATGAAACCGAATCTGGGGAAAGATGAATTCCGCAGGGAAATACTGAAAGAGAGAACTTTTGAACTTGCCTTTGAAGGCGATCATGTATATGATTTGCGCCGATGGAACCGGATTACGACGGATGTTCCCGAGGCGGCCGGGCTTTCGGAAGATCAGGTGACTTTCTATCCGATACCGCAGGCTGAAATAAATTTGAATGGAAGTCTCAGACCTTAAAAAGAAGTAAGATTATGGTAAAACTAACGAAATACATTTTGCTTGCCTGCATTGTGTTGACCCAGCAGGCATGTGTGAAAGATTTGCAGGACGACATCAATGATGGTGGCTGGAATCATGAGCGCACCATATTGGATATACAATTTGAAAATCAGATGGGAACCGCCCTTATTGAGACTGTGGATGCTGCTACGGGAGATATAAACCTGGCTATCAATGTTGATGCCGTACCCGATTTGTCGAACATCAGACTGAAAAAGCTACAACTCTCTTATCAGGCGGAAGCTTCCTTACAGGTGGGAGATGCCTTGAATTTTGAGAATGATTCGAGGAGTGCGTCAATCACTGTTACTTCCACTACCGGAGAGACACGTAATTATACGATTACCGTATCCGAATTTACGGAAACTCTTGTAGGCACTTGGGATGTAAAGAAGCTGACTGTCTACGGTGGTACCGGGCCGGAGTTTGGTGGAGGCGCTGTGATGCAATTAACAGATAAGCCTTGGTGCTGGTCGGAAACGTATGGTCCGCAGGCTGAGTGCGACAATGTGCTTACCTTTACAATGACCGGAGTGACGGATGAGGGTAATACAAGCGGTATCTGTATCAATGATGCGGGAGCCGATGGAAAATATGCTGATTTCATCTTCCTGGGCGACGGTAACAAAGAGAATCCCGGTGTAGATATCGACCTGAAGAAGTTCTATCGCCAGATTCCTGAAGGTGAAAGTACATGGGTACGCGATTATGCAGCGAATACGATTACCTTTACAGATAAAGAGGGCCGGAAGACTACTGGTTCTTTAGTGGCTGCCGGAACAGAAGACTTGGGTAACGGATTGAGCATGACTATCGATCGGAATGCCTTTGCCTTCAACCTGAGTGGTACGGATGACTGGACGAATATTTACAGTGACTATGACAAGTTTGTCAAGAAGGTGCGCCGTTACTGGATCTCTGTCTCCAAACGTTGATATATCTTATGAAACGGTTTGCTATACTCTCTGTTTTCTTTCTGTGGGGCGGCTATGCCGCTTCACAGACTGTTGTTTCTGTAGATACGAAACAGATTATCAATGAAGGTTACATCGGTAACGGTGCTCAGTGGGACCCTTATCAATTGGATTACGGAAAAGGACGTTTGGACATTTCCGAGGCCGACTGGAAGAAGATGTATGACCGTCTGGACTTTATGCGCCCTCAGTTTATACGTGTCATGACCAACACTACATCGGTAATGCAGGATGGAGTTCTTTATCCCGAACGTGGCTTGGAGCATTTGTCTCATATATTGGATTACTGCCAATCGCGTGATGTGACAGTAATGTTCGGTGATTGGGGTGGGGGAATGGTAGATGCCCGGAAAGAGATGATCCGTGAAAAGAATCTTTCCGCTGCTGTCGAATATGTTCGTTTTCTGATAGAGGAAAAAGGATATTCCTGTATCAAATACTACAATCTGGTGAATGAGCCGAATGGCTACTGGTCTTCAACGGACGGAAAATATTCCCTTTGGGCACGTGCCATCCGCTTCTTCTACGGAGAATTGCAAAAGAACAAACTTGCAGGTAAACTTTCGGTTGTGGGGCCTGATGCTGCAATCTGGACGGCTGATGAGGCCTGGTGGGTGGATAGTTGTGCTACGCATCTGAAAGATGAGATTGGTCTTTATGATATCCATACCTATCCTTCCAAAATAACGGTGAATAGCGGGGAGTATACTGACATTATCCGTGCTTATAAACAAGCTGTTCCGGCAGGTCGGAAAATCGTGATGGGTGAGATTGGATTTAAGTTTGTGGAACCCGCCGATTCTGTTTATCAGCGTGAAAACCTCCGTAGGGCAGCGGCAAAGCCTTATGCTTCGATGGATGATTCTCAAATGTTTGTTTATGATTTCATGTACGGTACTGACATGGCAGATGCTCTTTTCCAAACAGTAAATGCAGGATATTCCGGTTCGGTGGTGTGGATGCTCGATGATGCCATGCATGCGAAAGAAGCACCTGATAAACTGAAGGTATGGGGATTTTGGAATATCTTTGGCGAAGAGTATTTCGGTACGGAAGAAGAGGAAGTGCGTCCCTGGTTTTATGCCTGGTCGTTGCTGACGCGCTATATGCCTGCCGGTTCGCGTGCTTATAAGGTTGAGGTGGAAGGAGACAAGTCTCTTAAGGCGATTGCTGTGGAAAAAGACGGTAAATATATGATTGCCGTGGTCAATGTTTCCAGGGAAGAGAAATCTGTATTACTTAAAAGTACTTCTCTCCCCGTATTGAAAGGTGTGAAACAGTACTTGTATGCCGAGGGCCGATTACAGAAAGAAGGTGATTGCCGATTATTACCCCATCGCCAAGGGATGACATTGCGCCCGGCCGAAGGCGAAGCATTCCAAATGCCCGGAGAGTCTCTGGTGGTATATACGAATTTCGATTATTAATTGATAACCGTTCATAATAAGATTATGATGAAGATAAATATGATTTTAAGTTGCATGCTGTTATGGCTCGTATCAGCTTGCACCTCGCAAGAAGTGGTGGAGATTACGGTCTCACCGGAAGTGACGAATGCCGGATATATCGGCAATGGTGCCGAGTGGGATCCCTATGATGAGGCTGAAACTTGGGGTGCTTCTGTCTCTGATAAAGACTGGGAAACACTCTGCAAACGACTCGACTTTATGAAGCCGCAGTATATACGTTGCATGATAAACAGCCCCTATCGCTATTATGATTCCGCAACAGGCACGTATGATAAAACGCGGAATATAGCTTCCATTTCCCGACTCCTGAAGTATTGCACCGAGCGGGGGATAACCGTCATGTACGGTGAATACAATCCGCCTGCCTGGGATATGAAGCAGGATCAGAAATGGGTGGATATGTCCGTTGACTATCTTAATTACCTGGTGAATGACCTTGGTTTCTCTTGCATCAAGTATTTTGTAATCTTCAACGAGCCTGATGGAAACTGGGCATCTACCAATGGTGATTATGAAATGTGGAAACAAATGCTTTTCCGTTTTCACCGGAAGATGAAAGAGTATCCCGGACTGACGGAAAAGGTGATGCTTGCAGGGCCGGATGTAGTAGCCGATTACAAGAATGAGGCTTCTGCCTATGATGCCGAAGGGTGGGTGAAACAAACGGCACTGGATGCTGATTCCATTATCGGATTGTACGATGTCCATGCTTATCCGGGTCAGAATGAAGTGCGTACCGGACAATATCCTGAAATCCTTTCCCGCTATAAACGCCATGTTCCCGAGGGGAAAAAGATTGTTTTGGGTGAGGCCGGTTATAAGTATTGGCGTGATGCTGATTCTTTGTTGATGGCAGAATATAACCGCCGGGTCGAAGGGCATCCTTTCACTAAAGGGAGTGACTGCAATATGCTCTGTTACGACTATTTCTATGGTCTCGATATGCCGTTGCTTGCCATGGAAGTGATGAATGGAGGATATTCGGGTATGGCTGTGTGGATGCTGGATGATGCGATGCATAGCAGCGGAGATTCCGGAAAGACGGAAGATGTTAAGATATGGGGTATGTGGAATATTCTGGGAGAGGAAGTATTTAATAAACCCGATGAAGAACAGATACGGCCCTGGTTCTATACCTGGTCGCTGATGTGCCGTTATTTTCCTGCCGGAACGGATATATTGCATACTGCTGTAGCTTCGGAAAATAAAGATGTCTATGTGGTGGCAGGTACTTACCAGGGCAAATTGACGGTGGCCATGGTGAATGTGGGAGAGAAAGATAAATCTGTGCAGCTCACTTTACCCCGTCCGATGGAGAATGCCTCCCTTTATAAGTATGAGGAAAATCTTCAATCCAAGGATGCCGATGGATTTCCTGTTCCCCAGGAAACGGGACTTCATTTGAAAGGAACGTATAAAACGACCTTGAAGGCACAGACGTTCCAGTTATTAACTGATATTCAATAATAAGATAGTTATGAAAAAAGTATATATGGCAATCTTTATTGCCTTGTTGGGCTGTTCGTCCTGTTCTAAAGATAATGATGAGCCTGCACCCGAACCGCCGTGTACCGAAACTGTAGAACTGAGCATGGCAGATAAAAGTGCAACAGCCGAAACTAAGGCCTTGTATGCCCGTCTATGGGATATACAGCAAACCGGATTCATGTTCGGACACCATGATGATTTGTTCTATGGCCGTAAATGGTATGATGTTTCGGGCAATTCTGATACGAAGGAGGTATGCGGAGATTATCCGGCTGTATTCAGTGTAGATTTTGCGGAGATTATGGATGATCGCTGCGAGGGGAATGAGGCTAACGCTATTCGCAAACGCTGTATTCTTGAGGCACGTCGTCGTGGGGAGGTAATTATTGCATGCTGCCACCTGAATAATCCCTTGACCGGAGGTGATTCGTGGGATAATTCGAGTGCCGAAGTCGTACGTGGGATTCTTGAAGACGGGAGTGCCGTACAGGCTAAGTTTAAGACCTGGCTTGATCGCCTGGCTACATTTGCCGGTGAATTGAAAGATGATCAGGGGAAGCCGATCCCTGTTATTTTCCGTCCTTTCCATGAGCATACGCAGACTTGGTCGTGGTGGGGGAAAAGTTGCACTACGGAGGCGGAGTTTATCGGTCTCTGGAAGTTTACAGTCAATTATCTTCGTGATACAAAAGGTATACACCAGTTTATCTATGCCATTTCCCCGCAGATGGATTCCGTGAAGCGTGAAGAGGACTTCCTTTTCCGTTGGCCGGGTGATGAGTATGTAGATTTTATAGGTATGGATTGTTACCACGGTCTGAATCCTGCCACTTTCTCTTCCAATCTAAAGACTATTTCCGAATTATCGAAGAAAAAGAAGAAGCCTTGCGGGGTGACGGAAACCGGTGTCGAAGGATTTACTGATAAGGATTATTGGAGTAAGCAGATACTTACTCCTGCAACTGGGCGCAAAGTCAGCATGATTGTGATGTGGCGCAATAAGTTTGTCGGAGGCAACGAATCGGATATGCATTATTTCTCTGTATTCAAGGGGCATGCTTCTGAGGCGGATTTCATTAAGTTCCATGCTAATGAGCTTACTTTCTTCAGTAGCGATCTGCCGGACATGTATCAGATGCCTGAGAATGTGGAGGTGAAATAAGTTTCCCAATCATCATCACCTGAATACGGGTGATGATGATTGGGAAGCCAGGAAAAACTGAGCGATGCAGAATATGCGAATGGAAAATATGAGTGGATTAGTATTCGTCGCTCAGGGAAATAACTTTTAATTGTTTTTCAAATGCAGGCTGCGGTAAATCGGTATAGACATTCACTTTCACAGAACCGTCGGGCAATATATCGAAGTAATTGTCGCTGAATGAACTGTTCACATCGCCGATGGTTATGAATACGGCACGGGCAAAGTTGTCGCTGTTGAGAGTCAGTTCGAAACCGCCTTCAATGGACTCTATGCTCGAAGTGATAGCGGTTTTGGGATAGTTCACTTCTTTCTGTTTCACGAGGAAGTAGTTATTGGCATAACTGTTTGTCCCTTTGTCGGTCAGCAGGACGGCATGAACGAATACATCTTCTTTAGGTGTATTTTTTAAGGCTTCACCCAAAGGAACCGAGAATACCGTCTGGCTACTGTTGGCGTCTATTTTTATATTTCGTTTGAAACTGCTCACTTTCTCTCCTGTCAGTTTCATTACTTCTACCTGGAGCGTGCCGTTACAGGATTTGAGGCGGTCAGAAACCACCTGGATGTTCAATACTTCGTCTTCGTCGGTTATGGGAGAAACAAGAATATCACGGTAAGCCTTGCGGGCAAAGTAATGCTGCGCTTTCCAGCGACCGTAGTAGTCGCGGCTTGCCCAGGAAGCCACGGGCCAGCAGTCGTTGTGTTGCCAGAAGAGAGTTCCCATACAGTAGGGCATATCCCGGCGGTGTGCCTCGATGGCTGTTTTGATGGCATCTCCTTGCAGCACGTGGTTCATGTAGAGGAAGGCTTCGAAGTTTTTGGGTGTGCGATATTCGTTCAGCAGATAAGTCTCAATCAGTTGGTTGGCGTGCATGCCTCCGCGCTGATGGGACATCATGACTTCCGAATAGATATCCCAGTCCTCTTCACAGGGAGCGTAGCGCTTCACGGATTCAAATTCGGGGAAGGATTGGAAGCCATATTCGCTGAAAAAACGGCTTCGTTCTTTGTTGTACGTCTCGATGGGCTTTTTACCATGCCACACATCCCAGTAGTGGCGGTCGCCGTTGTGGTCATCGCTGCCACCGTCTTCACGGGCGAAAGGAGAAGAAGGCCAATAGAAACTTTCGGGTGCGTATTCCTTCACAACTTCGGGAAGGGTGACATAATACTGATCGGTGAACTGTTTCCAGATCTTCTTTTCATACTCCGGATTCTGCGCCTTGTATCGTTTCTGCCAGCCCCAGTTGAACCAGGCGTCATTACATTCGTTGTTTCCACACCAGAGGGCGATACAGGCATGGTTTCGCAGTCGTTTCACATTGTCGATGGCTTCCTGGCGGATATTCTCCAGCAATTCCCCTTCAGCGGGGTAGAGGCTGCATGCAAACATGAAATCTTGCCAGACAAGGATGCCGTAGCGGTCGCAGAGTTCATAGAACAGGTCATTCTCATAAATGCCGCCGCCCCAGATGCGAAGCATGTTCATGTTGACATTGGCGGCGTCAAGGATTGTCTTTTCGTACAGTTCCGGTGTGACGCGTGGCAGGAAGTTGTCTTGCGGAATGTAGTTGGCTCCTTTGGCAAAGACGGGGACTCCGTTCAGTTCCACATAGAACGTCTTTCCATCCTTGTCCGGGCGGTTGATGATCTTCAGCGAGCGGATACCCACTTTTGTGCTCTGAATGTCGGATGTTTCGTTATTGATGGTAAGTGCGGTACGGAAGTCATATAAATGCTGTTCACCCAGTCCGTTGCTCCACCACAATCGGGGATTCCGGATGATAAACGGAAGGGAAATCTTATTGTTTCCTTTGTGGAGGGAAACGGTTTTGCCTGCCATTACTCTGCCGGAAGTGGCATCAGTCACCGTGAGGGTGGCCTGGTCTATTTCCTTGTCCGATTGAACTTCTATTTCTCCCACGATGGATGCACGGCTTTTACTGACTTCCTGTTGGCGGATGAAGACATCGCTGAGCCGGGCATTATCCCATGCTTCAATGTATACAGGCCGCCAGATGCCGGAGGTCACTAAGCGAGGTCCCCAGTCCCAACCGTAATGATAACCGGCTTTACGGGCAAACACGCTGACTTTCTTGTCGAATAATCCACCGTTTTCGGACTGGTCGTTGCTGGCTTCGTAATGGTAGGGCAGGGCATCCCATTTGGGGACGTCCACCTTGATGGGAGAATGGAAATAGATTTTCAGGATATTTTCTCCGGGTTTCAGTTCCGCCTTTATGTCTGTTTTCCATTCACGGAACATGTTGTTGGTTTCCAGTATTTTCTTTTCGTTCAGATATACGTCTGCATAAGTGTCGAGTCCTTTGAATACGAGGTCGATGTTCTGCCTCTCCATCATTTCGGGAGTCAGTTGAAAGGAGGTCTGGTAGATCCAGTCTTCCTTGTCTATCCACTGCATGCCGCGTTCGTTGAGGCGGAAGAAGGGATCTTCGATGATTTTGTTGTTAATTAAGTCGGTGTGCACCACTCCGGGAACGGTGGCGGGATACCAGTTACTGAGCCGGGCCTGTTTGAATTGCCAGCCTTCGTTCAGCTCTTTCCGGAGAGGAACGGCTATCAGCAGGGCGCTGCACAAGAGTGATGAGGTCAGTAGTGACGCTCGCTTCATGTTCAAATTCGGTTTTTTCATGACTGTTAGTTATTGAGTTATGTTGAATGTCGCTTTTAATCCTTTGTACCGTCCGTCTTGCCGGTATTAGTTAGGTCAAAGGTAATGATAATTACTTCATTCTGCTTATATTGGGCGAAGGATAATTGCAGATTACTGTGTGCAAATGTACAGAACATGCCTTTTCCGATATGATTAGATTTTGCTGTTTAATGATACTATCTTGAACTTTCGGATATTATCGGACAAATGTTTATAATGAAACGTGGAACCGGAAACAGTCGTTACTTCATCCTGATTCAGTCGTTACTTCATCCTATTTCAGTCGTTACCTTAAATCATTTCAGTCGTTACCTTTATATATCCAATCTTATTCCGTTGATTATCAGATATTAATGACACCCTCTTTGGGGATATTCTTTTATTGATAAATATGTACAAACAATCTTCACCGGCATTGCTGGAACACATTGCCGGTGAAGGAAGGTTTGTGATTGTAAGCTTAGAGATATGGGATAATCGTAATATAAATACCCGTAATAATAGCCGAAGTGATAACCCCGGAAATATTCGCTCCCAAGGCATCTCCCAGAATAAACGAGTCCGGATTATCTTTGCTCACCAGCTTCTGAGCCACTTTAGCGGTAGTGGGTACACAACTGACGGCGGCAATTCCGATCACCGGATTATAATTTCCCTTCTTGATAAAGTACATGATGTATCCACCCATGATGCCGCCGATACCGGAAAGCAATAATGCCACTATACCCAATACCAGCAGTTTCAGAATTTTCGGATCGAGTAACAAGTGCGCGTCACAAAGCACACCCAGCAATACGCCCAGCATAAATGTAGAACCGTAAAGCAGCGGACCACTGACGAAATCATAGATATGCTTCATACCCGATTCACGTACAGCCACTCCCAGGAAGAGGGAGAAGAACAGCGGTGAAGCTACCGGGAACAGGAAACATAGCACCGCACACAGTACAGCCGAGAATGCCAGTTTCACTTTGGCATCATAATTCTTGGGAGCTTTCTTTGAAGTCATCTTGATGGCACGCAGACGTTTCGGAACCAGGAGTTTCACCAGATACGGGTAGCCACCATAGGTCAGTCCGAGATACAGGTAAGCCACTACGGTGATAGGCACAAACAAATGTTTGGCAAGAGCCAGTGACGTGAACAGAACCATAGGACCGTCTGCACCGCCTACCATGGCTACGGAAGCACTTTCCTGCAAGGTCAGTCCCAGAGCCGAAGCTACGGGGATAGTCAGGAAAGTACCCAGTTCGGCGCATAGAGCCAGGAAAAGACTGACGAAAGGTTTCTGCAACAGAAAGCCTACATCCAGCAATGTGCCTATACCCATAAACACAAAGCAAGCTATCAATCCGTTGCTGAAGGTGAGCGTATAGACAGGTTGCAGAAAGTCTATCTGCATCGTATTCATCAGGTCGTCCGTGTCCGAAAGCATCGGGTCGAGAAAGAGGTTGCCCAATGTGCCGTCCGGCATGAAAAGTGTTCCGCAATTGATGGCGACCATACCCAGTCCCATCGGAATCATTACCATAGGTTCGAGCACTCCTTTCCAGCCCAGATATATAAGCAGCAAACCTAAAAGGATTAAAAATACACGGGCTGACGCGAGCAGGCAGCCACTTTCCATCATCGTTCCAAAACCTTGGAACAGGGTCGCGAAATCTATATTTTCCATACTATTTCTTATTTGGTCTTATCGGCTGATTTGCCGGAGTGTTTCTTATTTTTTTGATATAGCATCTCTTCTTGTTGATTCAGGTACATCATGTGTGTATCTTCGGGGTAGTAATAATCTACCAGGTTCGTTTTGGAGACTCCGGTGCTTACCCCGTGGTAATATCCGTGATAGTCGGTAAGTTCCCGGTTTACTCCCCGGCTGAACTCTTCGCGTTTGTCATCGAGAAGTCCGTTATCTTCCATGGGGATGTCCCGTATCATGAGTTCTACCTTCTGGCGCAGTTTGCGCAGACGTCGCAGGCGAAGCAGTTCTTTCTGGTGTGAGCTGTAGAAGTCGAATGAGTCGGCGGCAACGGCAATCATTTTGATGATGAAGGCCACGAAGAAGCCGATCACGAATGTAAGCCCCATCATTTCGAGGGTGGCTATTAATAAATCGAGCATAGTTATCGCATTAATTTAGAAGTGAATAAACAATAGACTGACCAAAGACACGCCAATGGCATACCTCCGGAAAATGGTTGGTAATAAGTAAGGTGGCGGTTTAAATCAGAATATGTTTCAGCTCGTAGACGTAGTACCCGTAAGAATAACGGATAGCGCTGGGAGTGAAAGAAAGACTGGCATTCTGTTCCACCCGTAAATGGGTGGAAAATATACGTTGCATCTGTTCTGCAGATGGATGGATCTTTAGTTTCAGCAGTTTCGAGGGAGCACTGGCCTGATTGTAGAAATTCTCCTGGAAAAGGATACCATTGATTTTACGCTCATTATTTTCATCGTTGAAGAAGGGGCGGTGGGCAATGGTCGAGAAGTAATCGGTTGACATTGAAATGAAACACCCTGTTTGGACAGGAGTGACGGAATCATCCGCCGAGGCTTCGGTAAGCATCCGAAGTGCCGGCTGTTCCTCTTGCAGAATGACGGACATTCCTAATGCGAGGCACATGAATAAGAATATATAGTGCAGATGTTTCATCGTAGCGTCCGCAAACATAACAAATATCTTTGTGTAATGTTGTGTTCCCCTTCAAGAAAATTTTGTTAAATAGAGAACGGTTTCTTTGCGCATGTTCTGCAAATGTGTATATTTGGAATAATATATCTAAATATATCGTAAACCACAATAACTCAAATTCCTATGAGTAGTAACATATTTCTGATTATCGCCGTAGTCACAACTGGTATTTTTGTGATACAGTTTATCCTTTCCATCTTCTTCGGAGACATTGATGCGGATGTAGACGTGGATGCCGACATCAGCAGCATGGTGTCTTTTAAGGGACTGACGCATTTCGGTATCGGTTTCGGCTGGTACATGTATCTGATTGGAAATACTGACATTCAGAGTTATGCCGTTGCCATTCTGATTGGTCTGTTTTTCGTATTTGCCGTGTGGTTTCTCTATAAGAAAGCCTATCAGTTGCAGCAGGTGAATAAGACGGAAAAGACGGAACAGCTTGTAGGGCGCGAATGTACCATCTACTTTAAACAGGGGGATGGCAGATATACCGTACAGGTGAGCCGCGATGGAGCCATGCGCGAGATAGATGTAATATCAGAAGCAAGTAAGTCTTATCAGACAGGCGATAAAACCATAATCATGACTTACAAGGAAGGAACACTGTATATTCAATGAAAACGAAACTCAAAAACATAGATTTATGACACAAGAAATGATGATTATGGCCGCCATACTCGTGGCGGTTATTTTGCTTACCTTCATTGGTATCCTTTCCCGTTACCGGAAATGTAAAAGTGACGAAGTACTGGTAGTATATGGTAAAACGGGCGGTGATAAGAAGTCTGCCAAGTTGTATCATGGTGGTGCCGCGTTTGTATGGCCGATTATTCAGGGGTACGAATTCCTGTCCATGAAGCCGATGCAGATAGACTGTAAACTAACCGGAGCTTTGTCAGCTCAAAATATCCGTGTGGATGTACCGACTACTATTACTGTAGCCATCAGTACCGATGCGGAGGTAATGCAAAATGCCGCTGAACGTATGTTGGGACTGACAATAGATGATAAACAGAATCTGATTACGGATGTTGTGTACGGTCAGATGCGTTTGGTTATTGCCGATATGACGATTGAAGAACTGAACTCCGACCGTGATAAGTTCCTTTCCAAAGTAAAGGATAACATCGATACGGAGCTCCGCAAGTTCGGTTTGTATCTGATGAATATTAATATCAGTGATATCCGTGATGCTGCCAATTATATTGTCAACTTGGGTAAGGAAGCTGAAAGTAAGGCGTTGAATGAGGCTCAGGCAAATATAGAAGAACAGGAGAAACTGGGTGCCATCAAGATTGCCAACCAAATAAAGGAGCGTGAAACGAAAGTTGCCGAAACACGCAAAGACCAGGATATCGCCATTGCCGAGACTAAGAAGTTGCAGGAGATCTCTGTGGCTAATGCGGATAAGGATAGAATCTCACAGGTAGCCATTGCCAATGCTGAAAAAGAATCACAGGTGGCAAAGGCGGAAGCCGAAAAGAATATCAAGATTGAACAGGCCAACACCGAGAAGGAAAGCCGCATCGCCGAACTGAACTCCGACATGGAAATCAAACAGGCAGAAGCCGGAAAGAAAGCTGCTATCGGACGAAATGAAGCTCAGAAAGCTGTGGCACAGTCTGATGCTGAACTGGCTGTGACCCGTGCCAATGCTGACAAACAGGCCGGTGAAGCTGAAGCACGTTCGGAAGCTGCCGTGCAGACTGCCCGTGAAATAGCACAGAAGGAAGTGGAAGAAGCTAAAGCACGCAAGGTGGAGTCTTCTTTGAAGGCAGAAAAGATTGTGCCTGCTGAGGTTGCAAAACAGGAAGCCATTCTTCAGGCTGATGCTGTTGCCGAAAAGATTACCCGTGAGGCGGAAGCTCGTGCAAAGGCTACTTTGGCGCAGGCTGAAGCTGAAGCAAGAGCTATCCAGATGAAACTGGAGGCCGAAGCTGAAGGTAAGAAGAAGTCATTGCTTGCCGAGGCTGAAGGCTTTGAGGCCATGGTACGTGCAGCGGAATCCAACCCGGCTATCGCCATCCAGTACAAGATGGTAGATCAGTGGAAGGAAATTGCCGGAGAACAGGTGAAGGCATTCGAACATATGAACTTAGGAAACATCACTGTATTCGACGGTGGAAACGGAGGTACGAGTAACTTTTTGAGTTCATTGGTGAAGACGGTTGCTCCAAGTCTGGGTGTACTGGATAAGTTGCCTATTGGTGAGACTGTGAAGGGTATCATCCATCCGGAAGGGAAGGAAGACAAGCAGGAAACCAAGAATGAAGAACCGAAGAAAGACGAAAAGAAGAAATAATCAGATCACTTTCTCTGTCATTTAAAAAAGAAGCGAAGGATTCATTTCCCCTTGAAACAGGGGAGGAATTCTTCGCTTTTGCTTAATAAAATAGTTCAGGTCTTTATATTCCCAGTCGTTCTTTCAATAAACGGTAGCCCGTCAGACTGACCCGCAGTTTGGTCCCGTTCTTCAATAACACTTGATAAGTCTCTTTCCCGAATAATTCAACCCGGGATATTTGTGTCACGTTTACAATAGTGGAACGGTGGATACGTACAAAATTGTTTGTCGGCAGATGCCCTTCGAAATACTTCATGGTTTGTTCCTTGATGTATTCGCCTGTTGGGGTAACCAGGGTTGCGTAATCTCCGCATGCCTGGATATAGAGTAGTTCGTCCACTTTGATTATGTGTATACGTGAACCGTCCTTTACCGTAATGCGGTCGATGATTTCCTCTTGTGCTTCCGGCTTTTCTTCTTCTGCTTGCGGTGCTATGAATTCTTCTTCCTGTGCTTCGGGATCTTTCACTACTATCAGGTGATACCACAAAATGATAGCGATCCAGGTTGGTACGCCAAACAACAGGCGGAAAGGTATGGTAGAAGCAAAAGATATATAAGGTATTCCCGCTATTCTTACCATAATGTCACAAATCATGAAGCTGCCCGCAATCCAGAGTAATATTCCTGCTGCGACCGTGATGACCTTTGTCTGGAGTATGGATACGTAACCCACCACAAACCAGGTCAGGTATGCCAGTACTGCAAGCCATCCGATGGTCGTGATTCCGTCTATGATGGCCGGCAGCCAGTCAGCTCCAGCATATCTCCACGACAAAGTCGCCTGGATGATTGCCAGCACCAATGCCAGCACAAGCATCGGAAACCAACGGTAAGGGTAATCTATGATTGGATGTGCTCTCATAGGATTAGTCTTTAATTTCTAATCCGCCGAAGGAAATGTTTCCGCGGATTATTAATGTACTTTCTTTATTAATATTCGCTCCCTGCCAACGCTTATCCTCGCATCCGCCGGCAAAAGCATTGCATTGGGGTAGAACGTTCCAGTCCGAAGGAATGTACAGTTCTATTCCACTACAGGTACAGTCGATATCGATGTAGGTTTCTCCCGGTGCAAGATGCGTGTGGCGCAGGTCAATGACTGTTCCTCCGAATGAAGCCCGGATACTGGCACCTTTAAACAATTCGTCCAGAACGACGTGGCGTACAGAGCCAAAAGCATTGTCGGAACGCAGATAACCGTTTTCCGATTCGCATTGTTGCTCATTGTTTTCCATATTCATGTGCATGTGTCCGCCTCCTCTTTTGGCCCAATCCCGGTAATGCCCGTTCATGTGGCTTTTCATCCAGCGTTCTCTGCGGCGAGCCTTTACAAAAAACAGGATACCCGCTACAATCAGTGCAACAGGCCAGACGATGGTCTGTGAATTCTCCGGTAGCCATGATAATCCTCCGATCAGGAAGTAGGCTCCTATCAGTGTAAGGATGAGTCCGCTTATATAATGGCGGCGCGTCATTGTATAGATACCTAATACAATAAGAAGACTATTCCAGGATACCACTATGCTGAATAAGTCATACGTAATCCACCCTACGTTACGGGCAAACAGTAATATTCCGGAGATGATGAAGAGCGAAGCTATCAGTGCCTTGCCTGATAAACCTGCATGAGACGGGAAGTTTTGTTTCTTTTCCATTGTTTCTATTGTTATTGATTCATATTCCATTGTTATGGGTTGATGGCTCAAAGGTAAGCGAATTATTCCTCTCCATATAGCCTTTCCGGCTGATTTCCGGTAGAAAAGCCGATGAGTTCCGGGTATAAATCGGTGAATTCGGACAGTGAAATAGAACTATTTGATAAAAAAACAGCAATATTCTGCAACCAAACTTCATCTTCTTGCGTCTAATAAGTAAATGAATAAATAATAAGAAGAACTATGAAAGTAAATTTATCCATGGATGATATCCGTACGAAAGTAGAAGAGTATATTAAGAAGGCAGGTCGCGCTACCGGTCGCCCCGTACTTACCGCTTATTATGTAATGACTGCCGATACGACTCCCGATAGTGAGCGGACCAATATAATGCTTGCTTTGGTGGCCATTGTGTTCCCTACCAGTATAGAGGATGTTCTGGGACAGCTCTTTATGGTGGGTAAAGGATTTGCTGCTGTTTATGCTTATAAAAAGGTGAAGAAATATATCACACCGCAGATAAAGGATAAGGTAGAGGCAAAGCTCGACGAGTGGTTCCATGATAATGTGACGGAGGTGGAGCCGCTTTATCTGGAATAACAGTTTCTTATTTTCAATAGGTATAAAAGGGCATCTGATTGAATCGGATGCCCTTTTTATATCATTAGAATTGGAATATATTCCTGCTAATCCACCAAGCAATGACAATAACGAAGTAGCTCCATATAAATGTAGTGTTATGTAGCCTTATATACAGATGGGGGGATTTTTCCCTTTTTAATTCTGCATACATTAAAATTATGATAAGTGGTAGTGATACCACTAATAGCGCATTATGTCTGAATGCTTCTGCATAGTTCAGATGTAATAAGCTGTGTATTGCCCTTTGTGAACCGCAACCAGGACATTTCAATCCGGTCAGAACGAAAAATGGGCATTTGGGGAATATGGCATTTTTTGAAGGATTGAATGAAAAGTATATCAACCCGATCAGGACAATGCCTACTATCCAAATGCCTTTTCTTCTCATTGAACATTCAAAAGCGTAAAGGCTGCAAAGCCGTAAACAACTAAATAAGTGATAATACCTACAAATCCTACGCAAAGTCCAATGATAGTCCACTTTTTAGCGTCAGCACTAGCTCTTTGGGCTTCGTCGTAATTTCCCTGTGCGTAGAGGGAACTGACTTTAGATGCGTTTATGATTCCTACTATGCCAAAAGGCAAACAACAAAAAATAGTAACCAGAATGGACTCGGCCATCCATGTTTTCGGACAGATGTTTGTATTCATTTTAATGATAAAATAAAAGGTTAATATTTAGTGAAAATAATAATAGTAGTGATGTTCCTTTGTTCACAAGTTTTAGGATGAGATAGAGGAATGGGATATAAAAAAGAAAGATGATGCCTGGCGTGTTGGGTAAACGCAATATCTATGTCTCTTAAATTCATCTTGAATCGTGTTTATGCTTTCCTGTTCCCTTTTGGAAAGCCGATATAAATTGGAAAGGAGGGAACAATATTTGTTTTATCTTGAAGTCAGATTCTGATTATCATTATTATAATGGTAGTTCTGTGTGAATATGGCTTTATAAGATTACTTCAATAATTCCTTTCATTGATAATGTGTTCTTTTGCACCTGCCTCTTATGGGGTGGTGGTTAAAATTCATTCAAAGATAATGAAAGATATTAATAAACGAATAAGAGATAAGAACAAATAATTAATTATCTGCTTTCAAACATAAAGTTGAAAATGCTTTATTACCCAAGCAACAGACCCTTAATCGGAGGTCTCTACAAACTAAGAGGCTCTATTCCTTTAGGAATGAGCCTCTTAGTTTGTGGACCAGCCTGGGCTTGAACCAGGGACCTCCAGATTATGAGTCTGTTGCTCTAACCAACTGAGCTACAAGTCCGGTGTTATCCTCATCGGATAGCGGGCACAAAAATAGTATATTCAGTTGAAATATGCAAACCTTTCGGGAAAAATATACTGTTTATTGTTTTGTTTTTAGAACTTATACGTACGTTTGGGGTTCTTGGGGAACCAACCTTTCTTTACGCGGTCTTCTTGTTCAAAGACCTCCTTGATGGTCCAGAACGAAGAGAAAGCAAATACGCCTAAGAGGGACGCAATCAGGATATTCTCCACGCAAAGCGAGGCCACAACGCCACCGATGCCCAATACAAGAAAAATCCACCAGCACTTGGTACCCCAATAATACTCGGCTTTCACTACCACAGGATGAAACAGTCCGATGATAAGAAATGTACAAATGCCGATGAACAGTCCCGAAAGATGATATTCGTTTAAGAATTCCATAAATTATCTGTTATTTCTCCGGGCAAATAGGAATTTCCTTCTTGATACTTTGCTCCAGTGAAATCAACGTTTCGGTAGCGGTTACACCCGGAATTTCTTGCATTTTGTTATTCAGCAAGTCCATCAGATGCTCGTTATCGCGTGCATATACTTTCGTCAGCATCGTGTAAGGGCCCGTAGTGAAGTGGCATTCCACGATTTCCGGTATTTTTTCCATTTCGGCAACCACTGATTTGTACATGGAACCTTTCTCTAGCTTGATACCTACATACGTGCAGGTTCTGTAGCCCAAGGATTTGGGGTTCACATGATAACCGGAGCCGACAATGACGCCTAAATCTATCAAACGTTGCACACGTTGATGAATGGCAGCACGTGATACGCCACACTCAGCAGCTACATCTTTGAAAGGAATGCGGGCGTTCTGAGAGATGATTTCCAGAATCTGCCGGTCAAGATTGTCTATTTTTTCCATAATATCAATTTGTGTAAGTTCTTGTTTTTATCAAATAGTAAGCAAATATAGGACTTTATTTTAATTTCTCTATAAAAAAGGAGGAAAAAATAGGGAAAGAGTAAAAAAGAAGCGGACGAAGCAGATGTTTTTGTTTACATCCGTTTCGCCCGCTAAGTCTGTACCGTTGAAGAAAAAATCTTCGGCTGATACTTATTTTTCGATGCTAACGAGCTCTACCTCGAAGATCAGGGTAGAGAACGGTTTGATCTGACCGCCGGTTTCTCTGCCACCGTAACCCAGTTCCTGCGGAATATAAAGTTCCCACTTAGAACCTACAGGCATCATTGTGAGGGCTTCTGTCCAGCCTTTGATAACTTGGTTGGCACGGAAAGTAGCAGGTTCGTTGCGCTTGTAAGAGCTGTCGAATTCAGTACCGTCAATCAAAGTACCCTTGTAGTTTACTTTCACTTTGCTGGTGTCAGCAGGAATCTCACCTGTACCTTTGGTGATGATTTTGTATTGCAGACCGCTCGGAGTAGTTACAACACCTTCTTTACCTTTGTTTTCAGCAAGGAATTTTTCACCGGCAGCTTTGTTGTCAGCGTATTTGGCAGCTGAAGCTTTTTCCTTGATGGCTTCCATACCGTCGCGCATGTAAGCTGTAGCAGCTTCTTTGGTCATAACGTTGCTCTTGTCTGTGATACCTGCGATGAAACCTGCCAACAGGTTTTCACGGCTGATAGTCTGAGTAGAGTCGCCACCGAAGATTTGTTGGTTGAAGCCTTCTACCCATTGTTTGCCTACCATCTGGCCGATTTGCATACCGGTCATGTAAGCAACGTCTTTCTTGCTGGTTTTAGCAGCGCCTTCGTTGAAACCTTTGATGAATTCAGCCATCTGAGTAGTGTCAACGCCTTGTTGCATCAGGTACTGAGTCAGACCTTCCGTACGAGCCATACCGATGGCGTAAGACAATGAGTCAACATCTGTTTTCAGATTTGCTTTCGGGCTTTGTGCAGTACAGGAAGCTAAACCTGCGCCTACTGCAAGAGCCATGATAAATGTTACTTTTTTCATTTTGCTTTTACTGTTTATTTTTATTTTTGGGATAATATTTCAAGTAGTTCCACTTCAAAAATCAATGTGCTGTGAGGCGGTATCATTTCGCCTGCACCTTGTGCGCCATAGGCTAGATCGGAGGGAATATAAAGTTTCCACTTGGCACCTTCGGGCATCAACTGAAGCGCTTCCACCCAGCCGGGGATAACCTGGTTCACACCGAATACGGCGGGTTGTCCGCGTTTGATAGAGCTGTCGAACAGGGTTCCGTCAATCAGTGTACCTTCGTAATGGCATTTCACCTGGTCGGTAGCTTTTGCATAAGTGCCCACCTTGCCTTCGTTGATGACTTCGTATTGCAGACCGCTTGGCAAAGTAACCACATTCGGGCGTTTCTTGTTTTCTTCCAGGAACTGTACGCCTTGCTCTATGCTGGCTGCATTCATTTTCTCTTCCAGTTCAGCGAAGTATTTGTTTACTATATCGCGTGCCTCTGCGTGTGAAATGGCGGTTTTGTTTCCTTCCAGTATGTCTTTGATAGCTTGTGCAAAGTCATCTACTTCGATGCCTTTTGCACCCATACTCAATAAATTTTGACCTATTCCGAGGCCGATAGCGTAACTGAATTTATCCATATATCTTTGGGGTTGAGACTGAAAGTATTATCTCTTTCAATCAGTTGTAAAATTACAAGTCGCAAAAGTAAGTGTTTTATTTGAATGATTTATGCTTTTAGGTTTTAAATTTTCTTATATCTGTGGCAACTTCGGCAATCTTCTGTATTTTTGTAGAAAAGAAACTGCTATAAATAGAAAGGAGATTTTGGTATGAAGAAGAATTTAGTGATTTTATCCGGTGCAGGTATGAGTGCCGAGAGTGGTATCAGTACGTTTCGGGATGCAGGCGGATTGTGGGACAAATATCCGGTGATGCAGGTAGCCAGTGCCGAAGGATATGTGCGCGATCCGGAGCTGGTGATAAACTTTTATAACGAGCGCCGTAAGCAGTTGCTTGATGTGGAGCCCAATGCAGGGCACATCGGACTTGCCGAGCTGGAGAAGGACTTCAATGTGACGGTGGTTACGCAGAATGTGGATAATCTGCACGAGCGTGCCGGGAGCACGCACATCATTCATCTGCATGGTGAACTGACGAAGGTGTGTTCCAGTCGCGATCCCTATAATCCCCGTTACGTCAGGGAGCTGAAGCCGGAGGAGTATGAGGTGAAGATGGGCGACAAGGCAGGTGACGGCAGTCAGTTGCGCCCGTTCATTGTCTGGTTTGGTGAGGCTGTGCCGGAGATAGAGACGGCCGTCAACTATGTGGAGAAGGCGGATATCTTTGTGATTATAGGCACTTCGCTGAATGTGTATCCGGCAGCGGGACTGCTGAACTATGTTCCGCGAACAGCAGAGGTTTATCTGATTGATCCTAAACCGGTGGATACGCACTCCATGAGGCAGATACATATCATTCAGAAAGGCGCTTCGGAAGGGGTGAAGGAACTGAAGAAAGAGATTCTTCGTTAACTGCCATTACTATAGCGAACTACAAGCGATACTTTTGCCGTGTTGTGCCATCGCATTGGCACGCTTTTGCCATCGAATTGGCACAACTGTGCCATAGGCATGGCAAGACTTTGCCAAACCTATGGCAAAAGCATGCCAAACCTATGGCAAGGAATCGTCTGTTATTGGGTGGAAAGTATGGGCTGTGCTTGCAAAGTTTTACTTCTTCAATACCGCCCGCACCACGAACCACGCATGGTGTGCCACAGTACTTATCAGTCCGTAGTGCTGTGCCATAATCCGGAAGCGTTCCCGCAGGGAAGCCTTTTGGTTCTGCGTCGTCATACCTTCTTCCAGATAGTCGATAAGCGTGAGATGCGTGTTATGCAGCGTCCGCGCTTTTTTCATGATGCGGATGCACCAGTCGAAGTCGGCGGAGAAGCGGTATCGCATGTCGTATGGTACCGCCAGGCTCCGTTTGGCGAAGAATGCCTGATGGCAAACGAGCATACCTTGCCTGAAACTCTTCCATGTCAGCACTTCGGGGGCGGAGAGGCGGCGCATACGGAGGAAATGCCTTTCTTTATCAACTAAAGCAGTTTCGCCATATAGTACGTCCGGCAATTCGCCGATTCCTAAAGTGTGCACCATTTGTTGCAGGGTGTCGTCTTCATGGAAACTGTCTCCGGCATTCAGGAAACAGAGGTAGTCGCCCGTTGCCAGGTGGATGCCTTTGTTCATGGCATCATACAGTCCTTTGTCCGGTTCGCTGACAAGCAAGGTGATACGGTCGCGATACCTTTCGGCAATGGCGAGGGTGCGGTCTTTGGATGCACCGTCTATGATGATGTACTCTACGTGGTGGTAGGTTTGTGAGATAACGCTCTGTATCGTGTCTTCCAACACGGCCTCGGCATTGTAGGTCACGGTGATGATGCTGAACTTGGGTGTGGGACGGTTATGCATGTCTTCCGGTTATTTTGTTATAAACGTCGATGTATCTCTTGGCAATGGCACTTTCCGAATAATGGGAAACGGCTTTCCGGCAGGCTTGTTCGGAGAGTGTGGCGTATTCGGGTTCGGTCAGTATCCAGTAGATGCCGTTGGCAAAATCCTCGGCCGATTTGTATTGTGCCACGTAGCCGTTGTGCAGATGGTCTATCATCTCCGGTATGCCGCCTACGTTGAATCCTACACAAGGGATGCCGCAGGACATGGCTTCCATAATGGTATTTGGCAGGTTCTCTTCCAGCGATGAGGTGACGAAGAGGTCGACGGCGTTGTAGATATCTACTAACTGATGCTCATTGCTGACGAAGTCGAGCGGATAAACCTTGAAAGGCAACATATTCTGTAACTGTTGCGACTGGTTGCCAAAGGCCACTACACCCAGTTGGTCCTTCAGTTCCGGATGCTTCTCTGCCAAGAGTTTGCAGGCTTTAATCATATATTCCACTCCCTTCCGGGTATCCATTATCTTCACCGAACCAAACAGAATCAGTTTGCTGTCTTGCGGAAGCCTGCATTTCTCCCGTGCAGCTTTTTTGCTATGCGGCTTGAAGAGATTGGTGTTGATAGGATTGGGGATATTGGTAATGGCATGTCCGCTGAAGAGGGCACTCTTCCGGGCGCGTTCTTCCAGCCAGTGGCTACAGGCTACAAAGTTGATATGACGGCCTTCGTATAGCTTCTGCTTTTTGAGGAAGATGCGGTGGGAGAGGTCTTTCTTCCGGCTTCCGTTGTGGATGAAGGGGCAATGATGACACTCCTCTTCGTAATGCGTACATCCGCCGGAGTAGTGGCAGATGCCGGTGCAGGGCCACATATCGTGCATGGTCCAGACTACGGGTTTGCCTGAGGACAGAATTTTCTCGATGTTCTTTAAAGAAAGCATCCCCTGATTGATCCAATGGAGATGTATAACGTCCGCTTGCTGAAACTCCGGCAAGTTGGTGATGTCCGTGCCGGTGTTGGCAATGTCTATGGCGAAGAGGTGGTTTCTGTTGAAATGGTTGGCTTTCCAGATAACGATTCGCTCCCATACGAACTTCCATACCATGCGCAGGTTGTGGGGCAACTCCACTACGGTGATCTGTTCGGTCTGTTTGTCGCGCACCAATAGCTTGGCTTTGATGCCGTTATTCTTGAGGGCTTCCATGAGGCGGCTTGCGGCTACGGCGGGGCCGCCTATCTTTTCTGTTGTATTGATAAGTAGTATTCTCATTGTGTTACCTTTCTTCTGATTAAGTTTTGGTAGAGATTGAGATATTGCTTTGCAACGACTTCACCGGAGTATTTCCTGAATACTTCGCTTCGCATCTTTTCTTTGGAGATGGCTGTCCGGGCTTCGGATATTCCCCATCGGATGCCTTCTGCCAGGCTGTCGGCAGAAAGGTAGTCGGCCAGAAAGCCGTTCTCTTTGTGGCGGATAATGTCGGCCTGTCCGCTGTTGCCGAAAGAAACCGGAATGCAACCACAGGCTTGGGCCTCAATCAGAGTCTGGCCGAATGTCTCGTAGAAAGAGGCGGATACGGTGACGTCTGCGGCGGAATATAGTTGCGAGAGTTTGTTTGTATCACCTATTCGTCCCAGATAGGTGTAGCTGACGGGGATGGAGTTGAGAAGTTTCTCCGGATATTTGATCTTGCCGAATAGTGCCAGGTGAAGTTTTTCCTGCGGGAATTGCTTCTTTTCAATCAATAACCGGATGGCCTGGAGTAGATATTCCACTCCTTTGATCGGATCGTCGATGCGGGCGGCTCCGAACAGAATGATATGTTTATCGGGCAGGGACAGTTCCTTTCGGGACAGTTCTTTGTCCATCATCCGGAAGTCGGTGGGGGAGAGCGTATTAGGGATCACGGAAACTGGTTTCTCTTTAAGTAGGGTGCTTTGCTGTATTTGTGAGGAAAGCCATGTGCTGACTGCGACGATATTCAGGGGACTGGCATGACTGAATAGTTTTTGTTTCTTCTTGAATACCCGGTGCGCCAGATCGTTGTTGCCAGGGAAGCGCAGGAAGCGGCAGTTTCTGCATTCGCTTTTGAAGAGGGTGCAAGTGTGGGCATGGTGGCAGATGGCGGTACATTCCCACATATCGTGCAGGGTCCAGACAACGGGCTTGCCCGATTTGAAGATTTCCTGTATATTGTTCAGTGAAAGCATTCCCTGGTTTATCCAGTGGAGGTGTATGATGTCGGCTTCCCGGAACGCAGGCAGTTTGGTGACGTTGAAGCCCGTATTGGCAATGGAGACGGTAAAGAGATTCTTCCGGCTGAAGAGGTTATTTGTCCAGATAACCAGTCTTTCCCAGAGGAAAGTGCACTTCTTTTGCCAGTCTTTGCCTACAGGGATCACCTGTTCCGATTGGCTTTCCTTATGCAGGACGAGCATCTTCACGTCTGTTCCCGCTGTATGGAGCGATTCCATCAGGCGCCTGGCAGCGATGGCGGCTCCGCCTGTTTTCTCGGACGTATTGATTATAAGTACTCTCATGTTGCGGAATGTTTTGGCAAAAGTACAGCTTTTACCGCTTTCTATCCACAAATTCGTGGTTTTTTTAGCCAGTAAACGCTAAAGTGTCTATCTTTGCAGAGGAACAAATTAGCTATAAGTTACAGGCTACGAGCTACGAGTGGCTGCGCTGCCATACCGAATAGTACTCGTCGCTTGTAGCCTGTAGCTCGTAACTTTATGATGATATGGGAGAAAAAGGTTTGAAATGGTTGGAACAGCTTTGGCAGTGCTTCCTTAGTATAGTGAAAATCCTGTTGCAGTCCAAGTGGTGCACGCGCTTGCCGTCTTCTTTCAGTAATCCGGATGAATTGCTGATATTGGCTAACGGCCCTTCGCTGAACCGCACGGTAGAAGATTCGGCGGATTTCATCAAGGGAAAAACCTTGTTGGCAGTGAACTTCTGTGTAAGCTCTCCTATGTTCGAGCGTCTCCGCCCCGAACTTTATCTGATTGCAGACCCACTGTTCTGGATCGTTCCCGAGAAGCGTATACAGCTTTTCAAGACAATGGCCGAGAAGACTACCTGGGACATGAACTTCTTTGTCCCCGCCCGTGCCCTGAAGAATAAAGAATGGCGACCCTTACTGGCGGGTAACCCCCACATCAAGCTCTATATTTATAATACAACGCCTATCGAAGGCTTCCAGGGGTTCTGCAACTGGATATTCCGCAAAGGCTGGGGCGTTCCCCGTCCGCATAACGTGCTGATACCTTCTATCGCTATGGGATTGCGTCTGCCTTTCAAGAAGATTTATCTCGCAGGTGCCGACCATTCCTGGCTGCCGGAAATCACCGTAACGGACGACAACGTAGTACTGATGCACCAAAAGCACTTCTACGACCAGAATAAATCGCAGGCCGATACCGTGAAACAGGAAAACTTGAACAGTGCCCGGCTCCACACCATTCTCTATCACATGCACGTAGCCTTCAAGTCCTACTTTATACTCGAAGCCTACGCACGCCGGCTGGGTAAGGAAATTATCAATGTCACTCCCGGCTCTTATATCGACGCTTTTAAACGGATGAAATTATGAAAGATGGAATAATCATTCAGGCACGCACCGGTTCTACCCGGCTGCACAACAAGATTCTGCTCCCCTTCTATGGCGAACAGCGCATCATCGACATTCTGATAGCCAACATCAAACAGGCTTGTCCGGACAAATGTATTGTACTTGCCACTACCAATCGCCCGCAGGACGACGTGCTTGCCGAAGTAGCCCGCCAGGCGGGTATCCTCAGTTTTCGTGGCGACGAGGACAATGTACTCGACCGCTTTATCCGTGCTGCCGAAGTTTTCGGTATCAACCGCTTTATCCGTGTTTGTTCGGACAATCCGTTCCTTCGTCCCGAAACTTTCAACACCTTCTTTGCCGAACACAATTTCTGTCCGGCAGATTATATTGCTTATGGCTTTGCCGATGGATGTCCTACCATCAAATCCCATTTGGGTTTATATTCCGAGTTGACAACGATTGATGCCCTGCGTCGTGCCGCCGTTTCTACGCAAGAGAAACTCTACATCGAGCATGTCACTATCTATCTCTATACGCATCCCGAAAAATTCAAGGTGCGTCTGCTTCCGTTGCCTGCTGAGTTGGAAGGCCGTTTCGATCTTCGTTTCACTCTCGATACGATGGAAGACTTCACCTTGCTACAGGAACTTTATGCCACCTTCCATGAGAAGACCGACCGTAGTGTGCATGCCCTGTTGCAACTGGTGCAATCGCATCCTGAATATCGTGCCAGAATGTTGGAGAATATTGCAAGAAATGAAAAATAGCCCATGTATACCTTCTACCGCTGTGCAGCCAAGTGTAATTCGTAATTTATAATTCGTAAATGAATAGTACTTATATAATAGGAGAAATCGGACAGAACCATAACGGTTCCGTCGATATAGCCAAACTGATCGTAGACCTGGTGTCCCGCCCTGTTCGTGAAGAAGTGTTCAATATAGAACTTCGTCCGATGGATGCGGTGAAATTGACTAAACGAGATTTGAATGAAGAACTGACGGACTCACAGATGAACCGTCCGTATGATTCTCCCCATTCTTTCGGATGTACCTACGGCGAACATCGTGCTTTTCTAGAGCTGACGGACGAGGAACACTTCGAGGTGTATAAGCACGCCAAGTCTTTAGGGCTTGATTTCGTGGAAACACTTTGCTCCAAAGGCTGCCTCTCTTTGCTGAAGCTCTTCACGCCCGACCGTCTGAAAGTGGCAAGCCGGGATCTTACTAACCTGCCGTTGCTGGAAGTGATGGCTGAAACCAAGATACCCATTATTCTGTCTACCGGCATGGCAGGCAGAAAAGAACTGGATGATGCTTTGGAGGTGATTACCCGTTATCATAACAACATTTCTATCTTGCATTGTGTATCCCAGTATCCTACCCAGCCTGATAATCTGAACCTGAAGACTATCACCTATCTGAAACAGCACTACGGGCAGTATTGCATCGGCTTCTCCGACCATACCATCGGTATTGCCGCTCCTATCGTTGCCGTGGGTATGGGTGCGGAAATCATAGAGAAGCATGTCACCATCGACCGCCGCATGAAGGGAACCGATCAGCAAGGCTCTCTTGGCCCCGACGGTGTGAACCGCATGATACGTGATATCCGTATTGCCGAACGTTGGCTGGGAAAAGAAGAACTGTATATCGACTCTTCCGTTGCCTCGGCAAAGGTGAAACTGGAGCGTTCCATTGCAACGAATAAGACGCTGCATCCCGGAGATGTTATTACTGAACAGGATATCCATCTGTTGAGCCCCGGCGACGGCTTTAAGTGGGCGGACCGTGCGAAAGTGGTAGGGCATAAAGTACTGAAAGAAATTCCCCGGAATGAGATTATCTATCCGGATGTCATCCAATAATTTATGAAACTCTTAGGCATAGTCATCTTATATTATCCGGATGATGCGGTAGTAAAGAATATCGCTACCTATCTTGCTCAGCTGGATGAATTGATGTTGTGGGATAATACTCCGGCAGCCGATCGCAGGGATCTGGATTTGGATTCTTTGGGAGATGGGAGAGGGAAAATCATTCAGGATGGTTGTGGTGAAAATCTGGGCATCGGTTCTGCGCTGAATAAGGCGGTGGCGTATGCCCGTGCAAATGGATTTACGCATCTGCTGACCTTGGATCAGGATAGCTGTTTCGGTGGGCGGAACTTCGAAAGCTACCTTCAGGCGATCCGTAACTATGGTGAGGACAAGGCTGCCATTTTCTCTACCAATTATTTCATTAAATCCCAGCAAACCACCATGTATCCGCCAACGGACTCTGTGGATGAAGTGTATTCGGCAATGACTTCGGGAAGTATATATCCGGTTAGCCTGTTCGATACTTTGGGTGACTTTATGGAATCCCTCTTTGTCTGGGGAGTGGATTGTGAGTTTTGTTGGAGGGCTAAAAGGAAAGATATTCCCGTTTTATGCTTCAAGAATATTCTGCTGACACACGATTTGGGTTGTCAGAAGAAGAAAAGGCGTTTGCTGGGAAAAGAAGTATTTCCTAATGAATATGGTCCGGCCCGTTCCTACTATAATGTGCGCAATGGTATTCTCCTGCATCGTCTGTATCCTGAAGCGTTGAATTTGAAGTCGCATTTGCGCTATCATTTTTATAAGCGTGTGGTTTTTATCATACTGTATGAGCGGCAGAAGTTCAGTAAATTGTGGGCATTGCTGTGTGGCTATCGCGATGGGCTGAGGGGAAAGAGCGGGAAGTGGAAATAAATGATTGTATCATCTGAATAAAAAGAAAAAACTATGTTACCAAAGTTAGTGATTACCGATATTGATGGTGTGTGGACTGATGGTGGAATGTACTATACCGAACAGGGCGATGTGATGAAACGCTTCTCCGTGAAAGACGGCTGGGGAGTTATTTTCCTTCGCAAGCTGAATATACCTGTAGCCATTATGACGGGTGAGAATACGCAGATTGTTCAGAAACGTGCTGATAAGCTGAAGATAGATTACTGCTACCTGGGGGTGAAAGATAAAGTGGCACAGGCGGAAGAACTGTGTCGTGAGTTGGGTATCACATTGCAGGATGTTGCCTTCATCGGTGATGACGTGAACGACTTGGCTCTGCTCCGTAAGGTGGGATTCAGCGCTTCTCCCAGTAATACACCGGATTATGTGAAACGTGAGGTCGATTACGTCACTGCACAACATGGGGGCTTTGGGGCCTTTCGTGAGTTTGTGGAGAAACTGCTTTCTGATAATGGGATGCTTGAAGGAGTGCTTCAGCAGTTTCTATCCTGAGGTTTTTCCCCTACTTTGTAGACCTTGATTTCCCAGAAAGAGGTAGGTGTCGTATAAGTACCTATGTATTGTAAGCCGAGTTCCTGATAATTGCGAATATTCACAGCCGAAAATAGATAGGTACATCCCAGTTCTTTCAGGGTAGTCGTATCTATTTCCAGGTTCCGGACCTCTCCTTGTTTATCTTTTCCCCATAAATCTCCCTGTAGCTCAGAGGAGTATAAATAACAACGGCTTCCCCAACGATCATAATACGCTTTACGTTCGGCTGATTTTTCCAGTTCTCCGGCAATTACCTTTCTGAATGTATGTTTGTATGTCAGCGGGTAATTTTGGAAGTATCCGTTTAATGTATAAAACCCGTTATATTGCGCAACAGAAGGAAAGAACCCCAGGCAAGCGACTTTGTTACTATCCGAATCATCTCCTATTACACCATGTATGTCGTCAAACAGGCGAGTATCGTAAAACTGTCTGTAAGTTGGTTCGGAAATATTGATTCCGCATAATTGTTTTAAGTTGTTCTTATATTCAGGATTGATCCAGAAAGCTACTCCCACCAATAATGTAAATGCGGTAAGTAACAGGTAGCGCCCGTATTTGTAACTTATGATTTTATCGAACAGGAGGGCTGTCACACACAACCATAAAAAGGGGAGAAGGAAGTAGAAGCGATCAGACTGAAACATAGTCAGTATATGCGCTTTGGGAAATGCATATTTGAGGAGGTTGAAGATTAGATACCACAGAAGAATGGTAGCTATTACTTTCAGCAGAAACCTCACTTTACTGTCGATTTGTTTATCGTGAATGTAAATAAGGAATATATAGAAGAGGATGAATATAACCGGTAGGCTGCCTGTGTGAATCTGGGTGACTTTCAGCATTTCCAGACTTCTCGTTATGGTTTCCCGGAGTGATGAGGAGTAGATAATTTCCGTACGGTGGGAAATGACGGGTGACAGGAAGTCGACAAATAGACTGTAATTACTGATGATGTAGGTCAGCACCAATATACAGAACCCTGTTACATAGGGCCTATATGTTTTTTTGTTTTTTATTTTAAGGTATAGATAGTATGCAAACAGGGTAATCCCAATGAATACTCCGGCCAGTACCAATGAAGAATAGAGTGCTACAAAGATTATTATCAGATAGCTGGATATTTTTTGTTTTTCTTCTTTCAGGTTCAGAAATGCGTAGGCCAGCAAAGGCTGTCCCATCACGCTCAAACCGTAGTCTGCGTAATACGCCATCAGTGAAAAACAGAGTGAGGTGAGGAAAGACACAATAGTTCTGTGTTTACTCTCTTTCAGTAGATAGCGAGTCAGAAAGAGCCACATTCCGGTAAAACCGATAAGTCGTCCGATGAGTTCATTCAGTATGTAAGAAGTAAATGGGTTGAAGGTATCGACCAGTAGCAGGCGTGGCAGAAAGCAGTATGCTATGTTGGATACTTTCAGTCCTTCCATGGCTGGAAACGGAACTTCTGTATTGAATAAAGTGCCATTTTCTTTCAGTACATTCAAATAGGCTATTGTGCTGTCCAGATTGTCTAATATCTGAATGTAGGAATTCTCCCCATTGATAAAATAAGGGATGTAATATCCTAATGTGATCAGTATACCTGTCAGAAAGAATGTCTTGGAACGGTTGTGAACTGCTGAAATCATTGTTGCATCTTTTTCTTTTTAACCAGATATTGCAGGCTTTCACGGAATACTTGCGACTTCAATCTCCACATGCAAAAGAGATAAATGGCAGCTGCCAGAACTATTTTCAGCATAAGAGAAAGGAATATATTCTCTATGCGGCTGGCAACTATATAGGCTGTTCCGACTGCTACAACGGATAATACCAGGTAAGGAGCAATATCTTTCAATACATCGAATAGTAGAATACCTGCATACCTATGAGCAAAATGTTGCCACACCAGTAGCCAGAGAATGTTCGCTGTGGTATAAATAATCAGCATGATCTGTAGTCCGTGGGAATAACTGAACCACAGGCAAATCAACTGGAATACTCCTAAACCAATGGTATTCCACATATAAATATTGGGTCGTCCCAAGCTATTCATGAGATTGGAATACAAGGTGGAAATAGGCATAAATGCTCCCCACACACATAGAATCTGCATAATTGGCACGCAGGGGAGCCATTTGTCCGTGATACTTAATACAATAAGTTCCTGTGCGACGATTGCCAGTCCGAACATGGCGGGAAAGCAGACAAAAGCGGTGAAACGCAGAAGCTTATGGAAAATGTTCTGCAAGCGTTGCCGGTCTTCCGATGCTTCGCGGAAAACGGGCTGTCCCACATTATTTATCATTCCTAAGATAGTGGAGTAGCCCATGGTGGTCCATTTACTTCCTTGGGTGTAGAAGCCCACTTGCGGTATGGTGTAGAAGCGTCCCAGTAATACAGAGAAGATATTATTGTTGACTTGCGTGAACATGGAAGTGAACAATAACTTGCTACTGAAAGGCAACATCTGTCGTAGTGGTTGCAGATGGAATGAAAAGGTAGGTCGCCAAGGTGAGAAGTACCAATTTAGCAAAGTATTGATACTGGAGTACAGCACGGTTTGCAGGGCGATGCCCCATGCTCCCCAGCCATGATAAGCACAGGTGAGACCTGCTGCCCCCGAGATGATGATGGCAATAATCTGTATCTGGCTACGCTCTTTCACCATCAGATTGCGAAAGAAATAGGCGACAGGTGCTACACTGATGCTTCCTATGAAGAAACTCAGGAACAGGAAACGTGCCAGATTAGTAAGCTCAGGAGTGTGATAGAAATCAGCAATGAATGGAGCGCAGGCAAACAGTATGAGATAGAGAAGTGCTCCCATGCAGATATTGAACCAAAAAACAGCATTATAATCTTCGTGCTCTGCTTCCTTCTTGTTGACAATAGCCAGTATAAATCCGCTTTCGGCAAAAGAGCCTGCCATTGCGGCGAATACAGTCAGCGCACCTATCATACCATAATCTGATGGCGATAATAGACGTGAAAGGAATATCCCAAAGATAAGATTAAGCAGTTGTAGTGAACCACTGCCTATTCCTCCCCAAAATATTCCTTTGGCTGTTTTTTCTTTTAGTGACGATTCTGCCATTACTTGTTTGGTTTATGATTAGGATACTATTTAATTCTCGGATAAATTGCTCGTAAATTGCTCGTAAATTGCTCGTAAATTGCTCGTAAGCCTTAAAATGTATATTGTTTATTATTAGCGTTTTACATTTTTATCTCGTTTAAATCTCGGATAAGTTGCTCGTAAATCTCGTTTAAATTGTTCGTAAATTATTCCTTTTTGGGAAACCAGTCAGAGTGGATACCTCTGGATATATTTCCTATTTTATCTTGTTTCTTGAGTTTTGCAAGCAAATTTCCTATCTTGTAGTACTTTTGCTCATCGCTCAGCACATCTGGCAACTTATTCCAAAGTAATTCTGTTATTTCCTTTTTTGTAAGCGTACCGTGTTCGGTGAGTGCTTTGAGGATTAAATCACAATAATAACTATCTTCAAATCCTTTGTTGTTGGAATAGGCTGTTTTCTGATCTAATTGCTGAGCAACCGGTTTTGCTATAAATAGATTCGGTTTTCTTCCTTCAATAAGCTTTTTCTTTCTGAGATGAGATGTCTCTTCGTCTGATATTGGACGGTTTAGTTGTATGCGATTGAGGGCTTCAATTTCCACCAAAGATAAATCTTGCTTTTTTGCTAATATATTGGCATATTCCATATTCAGAATCTTTCCGATAATGGTTACCTGCACTCTGTCTCTCTCAATGGTATAGTCAGGCAAAGGGAAAAGCCGTTGCCTCTGGAAGTTAAACATCTTCCTGATACCGCTTCCTATCGTGTCCACTATCTGTAGTCCTACCATTGCACGAGCCAGGAAAGGATTTCTGTAAACTTCCTCCGGTGCATTGTCTTTCAATACATTGCTGATTGTACGGGGAATAAAACTTCCTTTATTGGTAAATACAAGCCTGTCTTCGTATTCTACTACATTGATTTGTCCTCCTAATGTGTAATCTTGGTGTGCTACGGCATTGTTTATGGCTTCGCGAATGACGTACGGCTCATAAGTGTCTACTTCTTCGGGGAACAGCGTACGGAATTCCGGGTTGATATACCGATATTTCAAGTTACGTATCTTCTGGTAGATTTCTTCAATGGAAATGATAAACGGACAACTTTTAATTTCGTAATCCCGCTCTATTCCCTGTGAGTCTTTAAGTATCCAACGTATCTTGGCTACTGCCGGTGAAATTAGTACTTCACTTTCTTCTTTTCCCAATAAGACAATGGCAGCATTGGTTATTTTGCCTTTTATAGTCAGTTTTGCCTTGTTGAGAAAGGTTATGTCATCCCATTCTGCTATTTCAGCAGCATTCTTTTTGTTTTTAGCAATGTATAATGAGCGTGCAATGGAAATGGCCTTGGAATCTAAATCCTCAAAAGTCGCGTCTTTTACAATTTGGGCACTCCAATCGGACTGTTGGCTTTGATTGCGGATAGATTCTAACTCATGCAGGCTTAAGGCAACTAATGATTCACCGTCGCGACCATAAAAATGTCCTTTATAAGAAGTAGGAATACCTTTGGGAGCTGCAGGGATTTGAAACATAATCACTCTTTTCCCTTGATACATGATTTCATGTATTTCCGTAAAAGTAATACCGCAGTTGGTTCCTTCGGCTATTTCTCTTTTTAGGGCGTCAAGTGAAGGGCGTGTCGGTTTATATGAACTGCCTAAAATGGTGTGAGTTTTATCATGAATGCCGAATAACAACCAGGCAAATTCTTCCTGACCAAGATTAGCTTCGTTACTAAGTGCGGAGAAGTATTCTCCTAACTTTTGTGTATCGAATCCATTCTGAGCTTTTTTGAATTCTACGACTTCATTTTCTCCCGGCAAGTGGATGAAATCCTCCAAAAGCTTTATGAGTTCTTGAGTTGTCATTCGGCATTAAGATTATTCTTTACTTCACTTCGCTACCCGGCTTCACTTCCTTCATGGTTGTAACCACGGAGAGCGAACCGTCAAAGTTCTCGGCAGAGAGGATCATACCTTCGCTGACGATGCCTTTCAGCTTACGCGGAGCAAGATTGGCAATGAAGCATACTTGCTTGCCTACCAGTTCTTCCGGATTGTAGTGTTGTGCGATACCACTGACGATAGTACGGTTTTCCAGTCCGTCGGCAATCTTGAATTGCAGCAATTTATCGGCTTTGGGGACTTTCTGGCATTCCAATACGGTGCCCACGCGAATATCCAGCTTCATGAAGTCATCGAATTCGATATTCGGGCGGATGGGATTAGCTTTGTAGTTGGCTTCCTCATTAGCCTTTTTCGTATCGAGCAACTTCTGTACCTGTGCTTCAATGACACTGTCTTCTATCTTTTCGAAGAGCAATTCAGGGGTGGCTAACTGATGTCCGGCCGGCAATAGATTGGTGCTGCCCAGAGTTGCCCAGTCGAAGCTGTCCATGTTCAGCATACTACGTAGTTTTTCGCTGCTGAACGGTAGGAATGGTTCGAATGCAATGGCAAGGTTGGCAACCAGTTGCAGGGAGATGTTCAGGATAGTGGCTACACGATCCATATCCATTTTGGCGATCTTCCACGGTTCGGTATCTGCCAGATATTTGTTTCCGATGCGGGCCAGGTTCATGGCCTCCTTCTGTGCATCGCGGAACTTGAATACATCCAGTAACTTTTCTACTTCTGCTTTTACATCCGAGAATTCTTTCAGTGTTTCGCGGTCGTAGTCCGTAAGTTCACCGGCAGCAGGCACTACACCATCGAAATACTTCTTGGTGAGTTGCAGGGCACGGTTCACGAAGTTACCGTAAACGGCTACCAGTTCATTGTTATTGCGTGCCTGGAAATCTTTCCAGGTGAAATCATTGTCTTTAGTTTCAGGCGCATTGGCTGTCAGCACATAGCGAAGCACATCCTGCTTGCCGGGGAAGTCTACCAGGTATTCGTGCAACCATACGGCCCAATTGCGTGAAGTCGAAATCTTGTCGCCTTCCAGGTTCAGGAATTCATTACTCGGTACGTTATCAGGCAGAATAAAACTGCCTTCCGCTTTCAGCATGGCAGGAAATACGATGCAGTGGAATACGATATTATCTTTACCGATGAAGTGAATCAGACGGGTTTCGGGATCTTTCCACCAGGTTTCCCAAGTGTCGGGCAGCAACTCTTTTGTGTTGCTGATATAGCCGATAGGGGCATCAAACCATACATATAGCACCTTTCCTTCCGCACCTTCTACGGGCACAGGAATACCCCAATCAAGGTCACGACTTACTGCACGGGGTTGCAGGCCCATGTCAAGCCAGCTTTTGCACTGACCATATACATTGGGGCGCCATTCTTTATGATCTTCCAGAATCCATTGGCGCAACCAGCTTTCGTGTTGGTCAAGCGGCAGATACCAATGCTTCGTTTCGCGCATTACGGGCTTACTTCCGCTGATGGCGCTTTTCGGATTAATCAGGTCTGTGGGGCTGAGGCTCGTACCGCACTTCTCGCATTGATCGCCGTAGGCACCTTCTGCATGGCAGTGGGGACATTCGCCTGTGATATAGCGGTCGGCAAGGAAAGTCTTGGCTTCCTCGTCGTAATACTGCATACTGGTTTTTTCGATAAAATCGCCTTTATCGTACAGCTTACGGAAGAATTCCGAAGCGGTGTCGTGGTGAGTTTTTGAACTTGTGCGGCTGTATACATCAAATGAGATGCCGAACTCTTTAAAAGACTCTTTGATGAGCGTATGATAACGGTCTACTATATCTTGCGGTGTTACACCTTCTTTCTTGGCGCGTATTGTGATGGGTACTCCGTGTTCGTCCGAACCTCCGATAAAGATTACATCTTCCTTTTTCAGTCTCAGATAGCGGACGTAGATATCGGCAGGTACGTAAACTCCTGCCAAGTGCCCGATATGAACGGGTCCGTTAGCGTAGGGCAGTGCCGACGTAACGGTAGTGCGTTTGAATTTCTTTTCCATTGTGATATATGTATCTCTTTTGTTATGAGCGCATTTTAGTGTGCAAAGATAACGGTTTTCCACTCAAAGAAAAAAGAGAAGAGAATGAAATGTCCAAGATGTATTCAAAAAGATTCAGAAATAATGTATCGGTTATGGATTGCAATACCGTAGAATCGCTTTTTCTATTTCGGTTTTCTTCTTTTCATCTTTCACAAAATCACTGATCAAAAATACATGAGTAGTAGAATGTCCGATCCCGATTAAAGTTCCCACTTGGTTGTTGATCCCTCTGATCCACTTGTCAAAGCCTACGATTTTATCACCTTCGGCAACAATCTGTGACGGGTCCCCTCCATTGGATTTAAAATGAATATTTACTTTACTGCATTCCTCAAAGATTTGGGTTACCTCCACAGGATAACGGGAAATGGAAAGATAGTTGGTATAAACTTGAACTCGTTTTTTATAGTCTGCGTCAGATAGCATATAGGTGTATTGAGCAACATAAGAGATAGATGAATATCCTCCCAAGAGTACATCGGTAAGAACATGGGTACCGTATTTTTCCACTATCGCGTCCCCGCTGCTCTTCTCCAAGTCGCTCTGGAATTCTTCAGACAGAAAAAAATATAAAAACTCCGGACAAACCTGGGGGAGGGTATATCTGCTGGTAGGCTTTAGTAATTCTGCTTTGTAAAAGTAATTACCTTGCAAGTTTTCCTCGATATCTCCTATATCCTCAGTAAATAGTTCAAGAGTATCATCTCCTATCTTCGTTTCCACATGGCTATTCAAATAGATATTATCTATATATCTATTCAGGTCCCGATTCTCATTTATAGTCCAAATTCCCCCTTGGTACAACAAAGATACTTCTAGAGAACCAGGATATAATTTTATTGGTTCCTGTTTTACATAATCATATCCGTCACCCTTCAATAAACGTTCTATATCAATGACTTTTCCTTTTACATTGGCATATCCCTTTATGGTACTCTTTTTACAGTCAAATCCTCTGCCCAATAAGTCTATGTAATCATAGGTTTTATCGCTCGTTACAGTTTCTATAAATACTTTTATATCAACAGGATCTTTCTCTACTACAATCGGCGGTTCGATTTCTGGTTCTGGTTCCGGTTCCGAAAAATCACATCCACTCCAAAGCAGTAACAGTACCCAAAATAAAGAGTAGTTCAGTCTCATCGAGCTCCCCCTTCTATGTCATATCCTTCATCAGTAGAAGCTATGCTATTGATGTTGTATTCGTTGTCAATACCTTTCATCCTCAGCCAGTAAGCCTTAGGAGGAGGGGCTGATCTTGTTGTTTTGAATAAATCTAAGTTTAAAACAGTGTCCAGCGCATACAACGCTGAATAGTCGCTTTCTCCGATATCGTAAACTTCCGTAACTTCGTTGCCGCCATCGTCCTTATAGGCAAGTGAGAGGCGGTATTTCTTCTCGGATTTGTATATCGAATATAAGCCTTCTCCAATGTTCACATCTTGAATGGTTACGCGAAATGAGCGCTTTTCATCCTCTTTGAACCATAAAAAGCCGCCTTCTTTCAACAAAGGGTGATTGCTTTCCCGTATGATTGTCCCGATTTCATTGTCTACAACTTCTGCTTTTATAATAATACTGGTGTGGCAAACGTTGTCTGTTACTTCAATTGTTGCTTTACCTTTCTGAATCGGTTTTATGACTATGCTACCATACTCCCCGTCTCCATAGGCTATATATGTTTCAGCAATATCAGGGTTCAGGTTGTTTATGCTATAATCCTTATTACCGCTTAATATTCCTATTCTTACTCCAAATGATCTTGCTATTTTTATATCTTGTTTTTCAACAGTGAAATCAAGATCGTGTTCATCGGATGAGCAAGAATACAAAACCGATATTAATGTCAGAAAAAGGAAATGCAATATTTTCATAATATTTAGTGTGTGTAAAGTTTGTATAGGTTGACGTTTGCTCTACATAATAAAGTATTCGCAAATGTATAAAATTAATTCGTATTAAGTTTGAATTTAGGGTTTATTTCTAAGTTCAGATTTTTTTAATTCTGAGTTTGTCTAAGGATTTCTCTCCCTGTTCTTTTAAGGAACATATGGGTTGTGCAACAAAAAAGAACAAGGGGAGAATCCTTCGGATACAGTTTTTAGAAAAAAATGAAATAGTTCATAAGCTATTTTTTTGTGATATTAGCCAAAACTAAAAAGTTAGAGTTGAATGTTCCATTACTCGTTTCGAAATCTATAGTTGTATCTGGATTGAATTTGTAATAACCATCGTTATTGCCGTTCCATCCCATATTAGCATGAAAATATAGATCATATTGTTTCAGGATTTCTCTATTAGTTTTTATACACATAGCATACCCATCAATAATCCAGGTATGACCAGTTGATGGATTTCCATCTTGATATCCTCCTACTATTGAAATATGATTGTTCATGACACCATTCAATATTGCATCAGGCTCCCAATTATTATATGTTGTAAAATTGCTTATTGTTTGCATAAATGTAATGAGATCACTGTTCTTTGTACTGCTTGCGATGACAATAGGATAGTTGGGGCCTGGTTGAATCGTAGTATCTACTTCTGCTAATATTGGCATTGTGTTAGTTCTTTCATATATATGCTTAATCAATGTGGCTGCCATGTTTGCTTGTGGATATGTTGATGCGTTTGGATCTTCCGGCGAATAGTTTATTAGTTCATCCTTGGTCAACAGTTCCCAATTCATAGTAGTGCCATTAATTGTTAGATCTGGCTTTAAATAGGTTAACGCTTCTGCTATGGAAACAACTCCGCATCCTACAGGTCGATATATATCAATATATCGTTTTATAGTGTTATTTGGAAAATACCAGATTTCCATTTGTGATGCTCTTGGCAATAACATGTTATATGGTACTTCTTGTCCCCATTTAACTTTTACAAATGGTGATTTCCATGAAACTATAGGGGTTGGAAGAGGGTCATAAGGCTCGGAGCGTGTGATTGTTTGGTCCGTTATACATATATTATTTTTTATCTTTTCAAAAGACACTTGTTCTTTGGGAATCCCTAATTCTTGAGATAACTTATTAATGGTTTTAACTCTTAAAGAATCTTGATACTGAATAACCTTCTCTATTTCATGTATAGTACTTGTCTGTGCTACATCAAGCATACATTTTTTACCAATATCAGAATGTGATTTGGTGTCTGTTTTTTCTATATAAGCAATAACTCCTGGAGATCTTTTGTCTCCAGAAACAACTGCGCATCCCTCTGTTCCATTTTTCTGAAATTTGACTTTATAGAATGGGATAGATAATGTTTCGCTAGCTCTTGTTTTGGTATTATTGCCAGTGTAATATTTATCTGTTATTTCTATATTTGTTATAGTTGATAAACTTCTTGTCTGAGAGGCTACTTTGAATTCTCTGACATAATTAAGAACTTCATTTTCGGATAAATCATTATTTGTGTCGCCATAAGCAATACTAAGAACTTCTGCTGTCGTCATTGGAATTTTGAGATTTGTAATCTCATCGTTTTCAACTTCGTGAAAAATTGGGTTTTCACTACATGACAAAAGGAATACTATACTTAACATAATAGTCAAGTTGCTGATAATGTCTCTTCTTTTCATATTTTACTATTTTTATCAATATATTATTTTATACTTTGTTGATATCATAAATGTTCATTCTTTTTTTAAGTGTATTCATTTTATGAGAAGTAAGTTTTTTAGTCGCTATCTTATGGAACTATTGTTATTCGAGTAATTTCTTATACTTATATTAAAATGTAGAAACATGATGTAGTGAAGAAATTCCTCAGATATGGAATACCGGCGATTATTGCAGACAGCTTTCGGGGCGTCAGTCCGAATTTTATTTCATAATGAGGATTTATAAAAAACAATTGTCTATCTGCTATTGTGATAAAATTCTTGTGTACCAGTTTTTCAAATAACTCTATGGGGGTCCTGGTTTTCTTTATGGACAAAAGTTCTTTAATGCAATCTTCGTTTTCTCCACTCATTTTCAGAATGCTTTTATACATAAAGGCGGGTAGCAGATGAATAAAGGGAACGTGAGAGATTATCTTACTTTTGCATATCTGCTGATGTCCTCCAAAGGGCATCTGCCATGCAGGAAATGATATGAAAATAATACCTCCGGGTTTGATATATTTAGGTAGGTTAGAAATAAATGTCACTTTATCTTCTATATGCTCAATGACGTCATGGCAGATAATTAAATCGAAATTATGTTCCAGTTCTTTCAACTTAAAGATGTCTGAGGCAATGAAATCTCCCTTTATCTGTCTTTCTTTAAAGAACAGAACGGCATCTTTTATTCTTCCCTCTGATATGTCAACTCCTGTAGTGTTGCATCCCAGTTCGGCAAAAGGTAATAGATTACCTCCATCTCCACATCCTATTTCTAAAATATTCATTCCTTCTTCAATCTTTTTGAATTTAGAAATATAAGGGATGAAATATTTCTTACTTGTTATGGAAAGCTCCTTAAAATATAACTCTCTATTTGTCTGTCGTTTTTGCATGATATCTATGTGATTTTGTGAGTTTTACTATATTGTTATAATTATTGTTTTTGCCGATATCCTGTGAATAGGTTTTTATGTTGCATGTTACTTTTATAGTAAAGAGAGAGGGGAAAACCCCTCTTTCTTTACTCCCTAAACTGAATTAATGAGTAATTTCCAGTTGACAGCCTTTTTCTATAGTGTAAGGTTTGTTTATGGTTATACTTTGACTTGCTTTTAGGGTAAGTTTTGCGCCATTACTTACTGTTACATTTTCAGATAATATGTCCGTCCCTGTAACTGTCTTGTCGGATGTTACGGTTTGATTACTGAATATGGTTTGAGATATAGCACGGGTTAATACATCATTTTCTTCTGCCGGAATAATCTCGTCATTTGTACATCCTGCAATAAAGATAAATACAAAGACGGTAAGTAGAGTGAAAGTCTTCTTCATATTTTATTATATTAGAGTTATTGTTTAGCTTCCAGTGCACTAACTTTTGTACTAAGATCTTTGACTGCATTAATGAGCACTGCAATAAGATTTGTATAATTGATTAGTTTATTTCCGTCTGGATCTGTTAGGACGGCATTGGGTAAGATTTTCTCAACTTCTTGTGCTAATAATCCTATTTCCTTTCCGTCTCCACCTTTCCTAAATTGGGTATTATCAGAATTATCCGTGAAATTGTATGAAACTGGTCGAAGTTGGTTAATGATAGACAAACTTTGGGATAAGGTCTGAATATTGGTCTTGGCTCTGGCATCCGAATAATTATATACATTCTTCACTTGGATGCTGTTGAATGTACTTGTCTGTGTATTGAAGAATACCACTTGATCATAATGGCTTGCCAAACGAGTTGCTGCTGGTGTCACATCAACTTGAAAGAAATTACTTCCTGGTCCTTTTATGTATATGCCATTAGAAAGGATTGTTGGGTTATAAGTACCAAAACGAGTAGTGTTGCCAATTGTTAACCAGCCATTACTGTCATATTTTATTTGAGCATTAACCGCTGTGCAAACGATTAATAGAGCTAAAGCTAAAATCGCTTTGGAAATTGTAGTCATTTTTGTTTTCATAATAAATGATTTTGTTGTTAATACTAAGACAATTTATAGAACAACGTTGTTTCTTATTTTAGGCATTGCCAAATATTTTAATACTATTGGTGAATGGTGAAATAACCATAAAGATATTTCTTTTCATGTTTTAATTCTATGATGAAATCCCCTTCTTTTATATTATCTATTGTAAAAGAATAGCATTGAGTATTTGGTATAGTAGTTGTACTGGAATAAAGAGTCGTCCCCCTTGTATCTTTTATTATAATCTGAAGATTGTCTAAAACAATATCCGAATATATATAGAGGGTATTACTATCATGTGTGATAGTTGGAACATAAGATACGGAACGCGTATCTTTATGCCACAGTGCTTTGTTCGTTTCTATCTTTTTTTCCTCAGCAAAAGATATGGAAGTTGACATTGTCAAAGCGAAAAATATAACTATAAGATGTTTCATGTGTTTTTTTGTTAAGATTCGGTTGTAAAGAAACTGACAATTTTTTAAAAGGCGTCTTTCTGTTGTACGAACTTTGTACGAGATATTGTACGATTTTTGTACGATCCTTTAGAAATTTCGAATAAATTCATCCCATAATTCGGGGCTACCCTGTTGGTTATGAGTTCTTTCGTACATCTTTTTGCGAATGGATGTTAATGTCTGTTTGGCACATGGGATAAGAGGGGCTATTTGACTTGGCTTTAGGTCAATCTTGATAAGTAAACAGATGCGTATTTCTTTTTCATTAAATGGATGGAGGGTATAAAGTCGTGCTGTAAAGCGAGAGTATATCTTGTCTATCATTTCAGACAAGGTGTTCCAATCTTCTTCTTTTAATTTTGAATCTCCGTTAGCTAAGTGGAATTTCTTATAAATATCAGATTCTTTTAATGCTGTTTCAGAAATTTGCAATGTTTTTTGTTTGGCCTCAACTTGTTTATTGGTAAGTTTTAATAGTTCTTTTTGGGCATTAATCAGATTTAGTTTTAATTCATTCTTTTCGTTTTCTGCTTGTTTTAGGTTTTCTTCCAGTTGGCAGAGTTGTTTTTTATTGTACTCTATATATTGAAGGCTTTCATGATATTGTTTTTCTTTATATTCATCCAATAGTCTCTGTTGTTCTTGTCTTTTTTGCTTTTTGCGTTTATTGTGTTGTTGATAGACGATGATGAGTGTTATTGATAACATGATGGTTGAAACCAAAATTATAAGCCAAAATTCTTGTCTCTTATTCGCTTGTTGTAGTTTACGATTCTTCTCCTCTTTTAGCTGGTAATTGTACAGAGACTGCATTTTACGAATCGTTTCTGTATTGATAATTTCTTTAATAGAGTCGGTGTATATGAGATACTTATCAAAATACCCCATGGCTTCTTTATATTGGCCTTTTTTACGGGCAATGTTTCCTAACCCTTTGTAGCTACCTTGTTTTTGGTAGAAGTCGTTGAAACTTGCAGCTTTTGTATAATAAAAAATAGCGGAGTCTGCTTGGTTGGTGCGATGGTAATAATCAGCTAATATAGCATAATGAGGAGCTAATCCTAAATCTTTTATATATTGATTGGAACGTTGAATGGCATCATTGGCCTCTGGATACATATCTAACTGGATATAAAGGCTGGATAATTCACTTAGGACTATACCCATTAAATGTTCGCTATGCACTTGCTCCGCCTTTATGAAAGCTTCTTTATAATAATAGAGTGAGCTGTCTGCGCAATTGAGTGTAGTGAATGTTCGCCCTATATCTCTTAAATTGTAAATTACACCTGTACTATCATCGGCTAAAATATTGTATTGATAAGCTTTCTTGAGGACTTCTAAAGCCTCGTCATAGGTATCCTGATATAAATATAACATTCCTATTTGACTATATATCCGGCTGATTAGTCTATAATTAGTGCAATCTTTTGCAGATTTGATAGCTTTGAAGAAATAATCCAATGCCTGCGGCGCATCTCCCAAATCCCTGTACACTCGTCCTGCATAATAATATGCTTCCGGCAGATATTTTTTATCTTTCTTCTTTTCATAATAGTGCAGTACTTCCAGCATCAAGCTATCCGAAGTATGTGCAATATATGCTTTATCTTTGGCTTTTATAGTCAGTAGCTGATAATACATTTGTGTTTCTTTAGATTCTTGAGACGCACTGTCTTTGAATTGTTTCAACAATACGATAGCACTGTCCGGACAAATATTTGTAAGGGAGTCAGCAAGCTGTAATACATGAGGATAAGGTTTACTGTCACAGGAGAGAAAGTAAAGTGGTAAGAGAATGATTATTAGTAGTGGTTTAGGCCATTTCATATACGTGTTGCTTTAGTTGTTAGTGTTATTAAATCATACAAAGGTAATAAACTTTTTTGAAGTCGAGGAGTGAAATTCATTTTCTTTTTGATCTTCAGAGCCTCTGACAATAATTTTGGCGTTACAGCATTGATATTCACTGATTAATAATGCGAGTCAGTAGTTTAATTATGATTCATAACCACTCGGAAAGGAAACATCTTTTTTGCCTCGCTTGCCGAAGATTAATACTTGTTTTAAGTGCCTGTCCGCATTTTAGGCGTGGTTTGTGTGAATAATCATGCCGTTTTGCACTTTCATCTCTTTCATCGGCTTTCAGACTGTTGTATGTAAGGTGTTTACGCTGAAATATCCGGTCGTGGACTACTTTCTGTACTTTCAGCCTGTTACCGTATCAATATCCCTTGCTTCGTCTTCCGGCGTATTTTTGGTCTGTGTACGTTCGCACTCCAGCGTTTTGTGGGCGTAGTGTTTCGTGCCCCAACATGCGATCCGGATGGTATCTATGCTTCTCAATGTCAGTAGCATAGGGACATGACACTTGGAACTTATTACCTTGAGAACTGGAACTCCCTTTGCTTTGCCGCTCAAGATGCCATCTTGTGTAGTGCAACATACCATCTTGAGCAACACAAGATGGCATCTTGAACAGTAGAGGTAGTCATGCTTCAGTAGATATGCAAGCTTTTTACGGGGGAAAGGTAATAGTGATGTACGTGCATTGTTATTAGATCGTATCGAAACAGTATTGTCTCTGTGTCCTCTGTGGTGAAAAGGTTCATAACCGTTTTTGAAGGGAAGCAAATAAAAAGTTCCGCTCACCACTGCTCTATATAAGCGGTGACAAACGGAACAAAAATACTAAAGACGAAAACGGATGACAGTTCCGGGCTATTCTGCTATTTTACAGTTCTTCAATCTCTTTTTCTGATAGGTTGGTACTCTGCATGATAATAGCAGTGGGTATTCCAGCCTTTTTTAAATTACGGGCTACTTCTTTGTGGCCTTCAGCTCTGCCTTCAGCTCTGCCTTCAGCTAATCCTTTAGCCATGCCCCTCCGTTCCGCACCGTTAAAAAGCGTCTTCTCCACGCTTATAATATCCCAGAATTTCTCATATCCCGCTAATTGCGCATCCGTAAAGGCTGATTCTTCGAGGGCGTTCACGGCTTTCTTCAGTTCCGGGTTGGCAAGCAGTTCTTCGGGGATTTCCCGGGTTTGTTCGTTGATTTCGGTTAGGTATCGCAGCCACAACACTTGCATTTTCTTTTCGCTGTAGTTATGGGGGGTGAATTTGGGTAGCTCCACAAATACCAGGTGCAGGCCTTCTATCACTTTGTCTGTATGTTCCACGTGCACCAGGCGATAGTAGTGATAGTACTCTCCATTCAGATCCGCTTCGAAGATGTCGTTCACCAGATTCAGGGAATATACGGGTTGTAGCAGTTCATACTGCTCACCGGAATTCAGTTGGCGCACGTAGGCTTTCGAAGCGTTGAACAGCACACGCTGTTTGAATTCGGGTGTCCAGATCATCTGCATCTCAACCAGGAAGACGCGTCCCCGATTATCGCGGCAACGCACATCCACGATGCTGTTTTTGCGTAACGGATTGTCCGGCACCAGTTCTACCGGCAGGTATTCTATTTCAGTTACTACTTGATCGGGGTCAAGTGGCAGCAGGGCGTTCAGTAAACTCATCACCAAATCGGGATGTTCGCCGAAGACGCGTTTGAACGTCAGATCGGCTTTAGGGTCTAAATATCTCATAATGAATCTATATATCTTTCATGCGTGAATGATGCAAATATAGTGATAATAATGTAGCAACGGATGATTACAAGCGGATAACTATGAATAATTTAACCTTTCCGTTCTTTCAGATTTCTTTGAATTTCCTGTTCATCGGTATTCAGCCTGAAACTTCCAGTCTTATAGTTGTTTCAGGTATGTTTCAGCCAAAATGTCGATGAACAGGGAGTTTGGAGAAAACTGAAAGACTGTAAGAAGAAAAAGAATATTGATGTATTGAATTACACTTGGAAACAAGTAATGTTATGATCCGGAACAAGTAATGCTGCGGATGATTACATTGCTTGTTCTCATCAACAACAAGCAATGTAATTTTAGGTAAGTTTGATTTTGAATCGTATCTGAGCCGTACTTGCTCCGTACATTCTTCGGTCAGAAGTACCTTTATATGGAGAAACTACGGAGTTGGTACGGAGCAAGTACGGCCCAGGTTATACTGCATGTTTTTTTGATCGGTTCTTATTTCGGAGTATAAAGACGTTAAAAGTCCGTACTCTTTTGCTTTATCTATAATTTCTTATGTACTTTGCATTGTATATAATGATGTAATGTAAAATATGTAATGAACCGGATGGAGACTCAGAAAAAGAAACATGCTATTAAAGTCATTGCTTTCGATGCGGACGATACGCTTTGGAGCAATGAACCTTTTTTTCAAGAGGTAGAACGAAAGTATACGGATCTGTTAAGTGAATATGATAACGCAGAGGAGATTTCGGCAGAACTGTTTCAAACAGAAATGGATAATTTGGAATGTTTGGGCTATGGCGCCAAGGCGTTCACCATCTCGATGGTTGAAACTGCTTTGCGGGTGAGTGAACGGAAGATTTCAGCAGATAAGATACAACAGATTATTCTTTTAGGTAAATCTCTGCTTCAGATGCCGATTGAGTTGCTGCCCGGTGTGGAAGAGACTTTGAAAGCTCTGAAGGAACAAGGCCGTTATCGTCTGGTAGTGGCTACGAAAGGTGATTTGTTGGATCAGGAACGTAAACTGCAACGCTCCGGGCTGACATCTTATTTTGATCATATTGAAATAATGTCTGATAAGACGGAGAAAGAATATACCCGCCTGCTACAAACTCTTCAGGTTGCTCCGGAAGAATTCCTGATGATTGGTAATTCCTTGAAGTCCGATATTCAACCGGTACTGGCTATCGGAGGATACGGGGTACACATTCCTTTCGAGGTGATGTGGCAGCATGAGGTGGTGGGTACATTCGCCCATCCCAGACTGAAACAGATGAAAAGTCCGGCGGAACTGTTGGAATGGCTTTCGGAAATTACGCCTCTAATCACTCAATCTAATGAGGCTGGTAAGAAGTCTCTTTTGATCTGGCATGAATGTGAGTATCTCAAATTAGAGTCGGATGAAATCTTATGGATTGAAGCAAGTAGAAGTAATAGCGTACTTCACTTAACTAATAATAGAGAAATGGTGGTGCCTTCTGTTTTGGGTATTGTAGAAAAAGATCTTTCAAACCTTGGTTTTATCCGTACTCACCGCTCTTATATAGTGAATTTGAAATATACCAATTCTCTTATTGGAAACTCCATAGAAATTGGAGGGAAATTGCTCCCTATAGGGACGCAATACCGTGAGACTGTTTGTGACCATTTCATCTTTTTAGGGACAAGAAAGAAGTTCTAGTATTATTAGCCATTAATATCAGGCTATCTGAGGATGCGCTTTGCCTTTTTGCTTTATTGCAGTCCTCGATATGTAGCTTGGTGGTGTTGATACTTCTGGTTAAATATTCGCATCTATTTGTTTAATCCGATATTTATTCCGTATTTTGTGTTACACAAAAAGTGTAACGTAAAATATGTAATATCGCTTATGAAAGCTCAGAAGATGCAACCCCGGAATCCTTTTTTAGTTTATGGTTATGCGAATCCCCGTTATTTTTGTGACCGTGAAGCTGAAACACAACAGATGTTGTCGGCTTTGGAGAATGAACGGAATCTGACATTGATAGCGCCTCGGCGTATGGGTAAGACGGGATTGATAAAAAATGTTTTCTATACCCTGCAAGAGGAGAAACCGGAAGTTGCCAGTTTCTATATGGATATTTTTGCAACGCGCGATTTAGCTTCTTTCGTTCGCCTGCTGGCAAAAACCGTACTAGGGCAGCTTGATACGCTCAGCGAAAGTGCTTTGCATAAGCTGACTTCCTTTTTTCGCTCTTGCCGACCGGTGATTAGTGCAGATGAGCTGACGGGAGTTCCTACAGTTTCCTTGGACTTTGTTGCCGACAAGTCTGAACAGACATTGAAGGAAATCTTTGACTATATGGCTGCTTCCGGCAAAAATTGCTATCTGGCTATTGATGAGTTTCAGCAGATCACTTCTTATCCTGAAGAAGGTACAGAGGCTTTGCTTCGCTCTTATATCCAGTTTATCCCGAATGTCCGTTTCATCTTTGCAGGTAGCAGTCAGCATTTGATGCAGGAAATGTTTGTTTCCGCCAAGCGTCCTTTCTATCAAAGCACGCAATTGATGGTGCTTCGTGAGATTGATGAAGAATCCTATTATCGGTTTGCAAGGAACTTTTTCGAATTGCGGGGGCAAGAGTTGGACAAATCAGTTTTTCATTGGATATATACCCGATTTGAGGGACATACCTGGTATATGCAGGCAATGCTGAATCGGTTGTATGAGCGAAATGAATCGGTTGTAGATATCACTCAGGCAGAGCAAGTGCTGATGGGGCTTCTTGAAGAAAATACACCTGTCTATCAGAACTTGATTATAATGCTGACGGACAATCAGTTGGCACTGATAAAAGCCATTGCGCATGAAGGGAAAGTGACGGCACCTAACAGTGGAGAGTTCATTTTGGGGCATGGGCTGAAAACTCCGAGCAGTGTCAATGCCGCTTTGAAATCGTTGGTAGAGAAAGAGCTTGTCTATAAATCGGCCGGCGGATATATGGTCTATGACCGTTTTATGGGAATGTGGCTATTGCGGAACTGATGGACGGGCTTTAATATTTGCGGTCTACATGATACTCTATCCTGTAGATGTGATCGAAATGCTCTGTCCATTCATTCGGAGCAATACCAATCTGTAGACCATAAAAGAGAGTGCCTTTTTCCCGGTGTACGCTCATTTGCTTTAACAGCTCCGGTTTGCATTTGGGGATGCGGTAATCGCTGACAAGTAAGACATCCGCATTCATATAGCGGTTCTCGTTGAGCATCCTGAAAGTATCTTTCAGCATTTGGGTGGCATCCGTATCACCGGTGAAGGGGTGGCTGAAGAATTCCATCAGTTTCAGCCGGTCGCGGCGTATGTCAATGGTTTTGGTGGATACGGAGAATGTGATGAGGAAACATTCCCTGTTTTGAAGTTCAGCTATTTCAATCAGTTTTATCAGCAAGGAATTGGCCATTCGCTCCGGTTTCCCTGTCATGCTGCCCGAAGTGTCGAGGCATACGATCATAGGCCCTTTCAGAACTGCCGGTTTTGCTTCCAGACGCCTGGAGGGTTGCATGATTTCCGATTTATAACGGAAGGTTTGTAGCTTCTGTGTGAAGTATTTCAGCATGAAGACATCTTGCAGTTCGCTGTCTGCATAATATAGCAATTCCGAAGGAAGCAGGGCGTTCAGGTCGTTACCGATGGTGACACCCAGAATATCGCTCTTTTGGGAATGAGCCAGTTTGTAGGCACTGCCTTCCGTTACATATACTTGTTTGCTGCCTTCGTCGTCGGCTATTCTTCCCATGCGGTTGGCTACTTTCAGCAGTTCGGGGTATTCCTTTTGCAGTTTTACAATCTTCCGGATATTCTCGAAATCGATGGTATTCCACAATCCGTTCATCATGCTCCATGCCTGATAGAATTCCTCCTTATCCACTTGGTGCTCTTCCAGGTATTCCGGTATCTTGTTCAGGCTGGTTTTCAGTTTCTTTTCCAGAAAGTCTTTCTTGGCATCCAGATTCTTCTCTTTCTGTTCTTGCTGCTTCTGCTGAAAAGAATCTTCCCAGTCTTTCAGCATCTTCTCCCAAACGGTGGAATCGTGTTGTTTGTCTTTGTCCCCGAACATGTGTTCGTAGAATGGTTCATCGAAGGCATTCTCTTTATAGTCATCTTTGATTTTTCTCAGTAGGGCCTGCCATCCATCCCGTTTCTCTTTAATCCAGTTCAGGGCACTTTCCATTTCTCCAAGTTCGGATTGGGCTCTTTGCATCTGAAATTTCTCTTGTTCCAGAAACTGCCAGACAAACTGCGTGGTGATATCGTAGAATATGCGTGCACGAACTTCATCGCCCAACACCAGAACTCTGATGGACGGATCGTTCATGATGGCCAGCAGATAGAGAAGCAGGGGATCTTCCGTTTCACCGTATAGCGTCTTGGCGCATTCTCCCGTTTGTACGAACTTCTCGACTACCTTTACATAGAACTGGATATCATACTTCCTTTTGCTCAGCCCTGCCATATTGCTGCAAGTTGAATTGTAACTTTTCCTCTTCGATTTCTACGTTCCGCAGTTTTTTCAGCACTTCGTCCGAGTAACGGGTGATTAACTCTTGGTCAGCGGGGCTGACGAACAGATTGTCCGTGCATAAGGAGTTGGTAAGGGTGAGAAGCTGCTGAAAGAGCCGGTTCAGTTCATCCCGGTAATTGCGGGAGGTGATCTGGGGCAGTTTGTCGAACAGGTTTTGGGAAGTTTGTTCGGACTGGTGAGATGCTTTAGTCATTTTTTCTCCTTTATTCCTTTGCGTCATCGGATATCGCACACCATCTATTAACAGGGATTCTGTCCCCTCTCTGTACAGGTTCACCCGTTGCTGAACTGCTCCTGAGGGTGCTCCACCCGGATAACAACGGATAATTGAGCGTCCCGGATTCAACGGATCGGGATAGATAACGGCTTGTCTCGGAGCATTTTCTCTCTTCTGCTCTTTCAGTGTCAGATAGTCTACGGCGAAGATATAGGTATGACCTGTGCCATGTTCGGCTACATGATAGTAGAAGTAATCCGTAATTTCAAGGTCATTCTTGGGAGAGCAATTGTTTTTAAAATCTTCCAGCGCCTGGCGCACCCGGCTGATTCGTATATCACTCTTAATCGCTTCGGTGATTTCTTCCATTTTTTCAAGGCAGGAAGTGAACAGTTCACGGAGAACCAATTGATGAATGGGCTCACACTCGTCTATCTCGTTCCATAGGCAATGGTATAAAGGCGGCAAATCTGCCGAATTCACCGCTGTACGTCCGTTGATGAAGGCTGAGGCTTTCAATAGTTGCACGATGTTCTTCCAGCGTCGGTCACTTATGTATACGTTTCGAACTGTGTCTTCATCATCCAGCGGAAGACGTTTCAATTGATGGCGGATATTCGTAATATAATGTAGTATTTCGGTGGATAGTGAAACCTGGTTTATCTGTCTGCGCCAGTCTGTATATTCTTCTTCACTGATTTGCAGATCTGCGGGTATGTTTATTTCTTTATCATTATCATCGAGCAGCATGTTGTAGAAGGTCGCTTCATCTTTCACACAGGTGCAGATGATGCGTAGCAGAAATCGGTCCCACAATGCTTCGAGTCCTTCGCCGTGCGCGGGCAACTCGTTACTGGCGGCAATCAGAAGTTTAAGCGGTAGTTTGATTTCTCTGTCTCCGTTCCGGTAGATTTTCTCATTGATGGCGGTGAGTAATGAATTCTGTATGGCAGGCCCTGCTTTCCATATCTCATCCAGGAATACTACACTTGCCGTAGGGAGATATCCTTCAATGGCACGTTCGTATTTATCGAATTCCTTGAGCCGGTTGATACTGATAGGTCCGAATATCTCGTCGGGAGTAGAAAAGCGTGACATCAGATATTCGAAAGCCTTTGCTCCCTTGAAGGCAGCCTTCAGTCTGCGTGCCACCATGGATTTGGCAACCCCCGGAGGACCCAGCAAAAGAACACTTTCGCCTGCCAGTGCAGCCAATAATGACAAGCCTAATTCCGTATCCTTCTCATAAACCCCTTGGTTGATGGCGGTTAATAGTTGTTGTATTCTGTTTCTGATGTCCATAATTCTGTTTCGTTATGCCCCCATTTTTAGAATGAGGCTTCAAATATATGAAATCTTTATACGGAATACTGACAATTATTTTGAATTATTGCAGATAAAAGGTTATCTTTGGTGCAGTATTTTCAAAATAACAGCATTTTATAAAAGGATATCTAAGTAAGAATGGACATGAGAAATGCTATGAAAAAAGAGAAAAAACACTGGTTACATTTCTACAACCGGATGTTGTCCGGCGGATTGGTTCTACTGGGATTTAGTGCATGTGACAGTATGGGAGACGCTCCTTGTGAGTATGGACAACCTCATTGCGACTTTGGCATTAAAGGCAAAGTGCAGGATGAATAACCTTTCTATACGCAGGCGTCTTGCTCTGGAGATAGCCCGGAAAATGAGAAATAACCTGAAGGAACTGCACCCTTTAAAGCAGCTCTTTTGGGAGTGTACTTTGCGCTGTAACCTGCATTGTAAGCATTGCGGTAGCGACTGCAAGCGAATGGCGACAGTGAAAGATATGCCTGCTGAGGATTTCCTGCGTACCATTGATGCAATTACCCCTTATGTAAATCCCAATAAAGTAAGTATTATTATTACCGGTGGCGAGCCTTTGATGCGGGAAGATCTGGAAGATGTCGGACTGGCTCTTTACCGCCGTGGTTATCCGTGGGGCATGGTCTCCAATGGGCTTAGTTTGACGAAAGCGCGTTTGCAACGTCTTATGGCTGCCGGACTCCACTCTATTACCATCAGTCTGGATGGTTTTTCCGAAGATCATAATTGGTTACGTGGGCATCCCGAGAGTTATCACAATGCTTGGGAAGCTATAAAAATGCTGGTACACGAACCTGAACTGACTTGGGATGTGGCGACTTGCGTAAACCGCCGTAATTATCCTTATCTGAACGAATTAAAAACTTCTCTTTATAAAATTGGCGTCCGCCATTGGCGCATGTTCACTATCTTCCCTGTGGGGCGTGCTGTCATGTATCCTGAGTTCCAGCTGACGGATGAAGAATTTACAGGACTCATGGATTTCATAAAGGATACTCGCAAGGAAGGCAAGATGCGCCTGAGCTATGGATGTGAAGGTTTTCTGGGTAAGTATGAGGGAGAAGTGCGCGATAACTTTTTTGCCTGTAATGCCGGTGTAACCGTTGGCTCAATTCTGATAGACGGTTCCATATCCGCCTGCCCCAGCATACGGAGCGATTTCCATCAAGGAAATATCTATCAGGACGAATTCATGCAGGTATGGGAAGAGCGTTTCCAACCTTTCCGCAACCGCGACTGGATGAAAAAAGATGCATGTGGGGATTGTTCTTTCTTCCGTTATTGCGAGGGCAACGGGATGCATCTCCGTGATGAAAACGGTAATCTCCTGTTTTGTCATTCAAAGAGGCTGCTTACTTGAACCCCCCTCTCCCGATTACACTTCCATTTTTCTTTTCTTTTCCGATTGCAGGATTGCATAAAAGACGTATATTTGTCACATTGTATCCTGAACTTAAAGTGAACAGACTATGATAACAAACCAATTGCTTCGTCCTGCCAGTATTGTAGTGGTGGGAGCATCCAATAATGTGCACAAGCCGGGAGGCGCTATCCTGCGTAACCTTATTAATGGTGGTTATACCGGTGAACTTCGTGCCGTGAATCCGAAAGAGACAGAAGTACAAGGTGTAACAGCTTATGCCGATGTGAAGGACATCCCCGATACGGAACTTGCGATACTCGCTATTCCCGCACAGATGTGTCCTGATGCCGTAGAAGTGCTTGCTGCTGAGAAGCAGGTACGGGCGTTTATCATTCTTTCCGCCGGATTCGGTGAAGAGACACATGAGGGCGCTCTGCTGGAAGACCGTATTCTGGAAACGGTAAATAAGTACGGTGCCTCCCTGATAGGGCCGAACTGCATCGGACTGATGAATACCTGGCATCATAGTGTGTTCAGTCAACCCATTCCGCAATTGCATCCTCAAGGAGTCGATTTGATATCCAGCTCCGGTGCGACTGCCGTTTTCATTCTGGAAAGTGCCGTAACAAAAGGTTTGCAGTTCAATTCTGTCTGGTCAGTGGGGAATGCCAAGCAGATAGGTGTGGAAGATGTGCTGCAATATATGGACGAGAATTTCCAGGCAGATAAAGATTCTAAAATAAAACTGCTCTATATTGAAAGTATCGGTGACCCGGACCGTCTGTTGTTCCATGCATCCTCTCTGATAAAGAAAGGCTGTAAGATCGCTGCCATCAAGGCAGGTAGCAGTGAAAGTGGTAGCCGTGCAGCATCTTCGCATACAGGTGCCATTGCCAGTTCGGACTCGGCAGTGGAAGCTTTGTTCCGTAAGGCAGGTATTGTACGTTGCTATTCGCGCGAGGAACTGACGACGGTAGGTTGTATTTTCACCCTGCCGGAACTGAAAGGAAAGAATTTTGCCATCATTACCCATGCCGGAGGTCCGGGCGTTATGCTGACTGATGCGCTGAGTAAAGGCGGACTGAATGTGCCCAAGCTGGAAGGCCCGGTTGTGGACGAATTGAAAAGTAAGCTCTTCCCCGGTGCAGCTGTAGGAAATCCGATTGATATCCTGGCTACGGGAACTCCCGACCATCTGCGTCTTTGCCTGGAATATTGTGAAGAGAAATTCGATAATATTGATGCTGTTCTGGCTATCTTCGGGACACCGGGACTGGTTACCATGTTCGAGATGTATGACGTGTTGCATGAGAAGATGCAGACATGCAGTAAACCGATTTTCCCCATCCTTCCCTCCATCAATACTGCCGGAGCGGAAGTTGCCGCTTTCCTTGCTAAAGGCCATGTGAACTTTGCTGACGAAGTGACATTGGGTACCGCATTGTCGCGCATCATGAATGCTTCCCGGCCTGCCGCCAATGAGATCGAACTCTTTGGTGTGGATGTGCCGCGTATTCGTCGTATTATAGACTCTATTCCCGAAGATGGATATATTCAGCCCCATTATGTGCAGGCATTGCTGCATGCTGCCGGCATCCCCATAGTTGAGGAATTTGTGTCGGCCAATAAAGACGAGGTGCTGGCTTTTGTCCGTCGCACGGGTTTCCCTGTAGTGGCAAAGGTGGTGGGACCTGTTCATAAATCCGACGTAGGCGGGGTGGTGCTTAATATCAAGGGAGAAGAGCACCTGGCGTTCGAATTTGAGCGTATGATGCAGATTCCCGAAGTGACAGGTATCCTGATACAACCGATGCTGACGGGTACGGAACTTTTCGTAGGCGCCAAGTATGAAGAGAAATTCGGGCATGTAGTGCTGTGTGGTTTGGGTGGTATTTTTGTGGAAGTGCTTAAGGACGTTTCTTCCGGTCTGGCACCGCTTTCGTATGAAGAGGCTTATTCCATGATCCATTCCCTTCGTGCTTACAAAATTATCAAGGGAACACGTGGACAAAAGGGGGTGAATGAAGATAAATTCGCCGAGATTATCGTGCGACTATCCACTTTGTTGCGTTTTGCAACGGAGATCAAGGAAATGGATATCAACCCGCTACTGGCAACGGAAAAATATGTGATTGCAGTAGATGCGCGTATCCGAATCGAAAAGAAATGAAACAACGTATTTTCCTTTTTCTCATCTGTCTGATACATGCTTTGGTGCTTTTTCCGAAAAGTGCGGATCGTTTTTTCAGCCAGTACAACTTTAAGTTTATCACTGAAAATGCAGGGCTGCCTTATAGCTTTGTAAGTGATATCTTTAAAGATTCCGGAGGGTATGTCTGGGTTTCCACACATTATGGTATAGGCAGATATGATGGTTACCAGTTCCTGAACTATGGTACACAAACGGAACCGATACGCTTAAAGAATGACTTTGTCCATAAGATTTGTGAAGATAACTTCCGGCGATTATGGATTGCATCCGAAGGTGGAATAGATATCCTCGACCTGAATACTTATGCTTTGGTAAAACTCCCTGTTCCACCAGATAGTCCGCTGCAAAAGTTGCTGAATGAAAACGTCAGTACCATCTATAAAGACAGACAGGGAGATTTATGGATTTCCGGCAATAAAGAACTGTGGTGTATTGATTTGGACGATCAGGGAGATATAAAGACCTGGTATCGTCTGAAGAGTGAATACGAATCTCCCGTACATGCCATTCTTGATATAGGCTGGGCAGTTTGTGCAGGCATTGACAATCAGGTATATCGTGTCGAGAAGCAACCGGACCATCTCTTAAAGGCAGATATCTTGTCCGATAGTTTGGTTTCTTTCAGTGAAGATTGGCGGATTTCCTGTATGCAGGCGGATGGGGATGCTTTGTGGATTGGCTCTAACCGTGGTTTATTCAGATATAATCATGCCGAACGAAGTCTGAAGAGGTATCGCTACTCCACTCATCGTCCCGGAATGTTGAGCCAGGCCTATATAACGGATATCAAACTGACGGAGCGGGGACACCTGATCGTATCTACCCTGAATGGACTGAATGTGTATAACAAAGATACGGATACTTTTTCATTCATCCGTCAGACCAGTGACCGGGGTGGAGTAACCATTAACTGTAATGCCATCAACTGCCTGTTCACCGATGGAGAGACCATCTGGCTGGGTACTGAAACCGGAGGCATCAACCTGCTTTCCCCGAAGCGCTTGCAAACAGAATTATGGACATGCGGCACTTCTGTCACAGAAACAGATACTCCTACACCTGTTAATGCCGTAGGTGAAGATAAAGACGGCAATCTTTGGATTGGATTAGTAGAACGTGGACTGATGAAATGGAATCAGGAGGAAAAGACTTGTGCCCATCATCTTTTTTCTCCTAACGATATAACTTCCATCAGTAATAACACTATTAACGGACTGCTGATTGACTCCGATAACCGTCTGTGGGCATATACCTGGGGTGTGGGCATCAACGAACTGAACCTGAATATTCCCAATAACCGTACCTTTAAGCGCTATACCCGTGAGAATATTCCCGAATTGGAAGGTGACTTTATCAATAGTGCCTGTGAAGATGTGATCAATCACGGAATATGGTTCGGCTCTACACGTGGAGTGCATTTCTACGATAAGCGGAAAGATACTTTCATCCGTGTATTATTCGATCAGTCGGATAATGAGTTCGAAGCGGTTCACGCCCTGCTGATTGATAAGGATAAGCGTTTGTGGGTGGGTACCACACAAGGTGTCTTCATTGTAGATCTTGCTTCTTTTGCCAAGTCGAACAAGCGCTTTGATTATAAATATCTTCGGTATAAACTGGATAATCCACAGTCAACACAACTGGAAAAGATTAATTGTATCTTGGAAGACAAGAATGGTACTATCTGGCTGGGTGGCAATGGAAGCGGACTGTATCAGTTGACGAGTGACAAGAATAATCACTTTGTCTTTAAAAACTATACCACACGTCACGGGTTGCCTAATAATACAATTATCGGTATGGCTGAAGACGGGAAGGGAAACTTGTGGCTGACTACGAATGATGGAGTGTCCCGTCTGAATATCCAGTCGATGACATTCAGTAACTACACGCAGGCTGATGGCCTGCCGGCTACTCAGTTCTACTGGAACGGCATCCATTATTCGCCAAAGCACGACTTTATCTATATGGCTACCATAGACGGACTGGTCATTATTCATTCTGATAATGAAACTTCGCCGTCTGCGGATTCGCATGTGAAACTCTCTTCACTGGCGATTGGAGGAAATATTATCTATCCTTCCAGTGGTGATTATCTGCAAAAGGATATCACCCTTGCCTCCGGTATTTTCCTGCATGAAAGGGAGAATCGTTTCTCCGTAGGATTTACCACACAGAATTATGGAAACAGCAGCCGTATTCGCTTTGCCTATCGTCTGGAGGGATACGAGGAAGAGTGGAATGAAACTCAACCGGGTGATTATATGGCAAGATATGCGGCTGTCCCGTCGGGGAACTACACCCTGCAAGTGCGTGCGACGGATGAGTTGGGGCGTTGGTCGGATGAAATAACCGACATAGAAGTGGGGATCACTCCTTATTTCTATAAATCCATTGGATTCTATCTGCTTCTTGTCGTAGTTATTTGCCTTGCTATTTATTTATTCTATAAGCGGAAGATGCGGAGTTATCGTGAACAGAAAGCGCGATTGGAAAAAGAAGTGGAACTGCGCACGCAGGAACTGGCTGTCCAGAACAAACAATTGGAAAACATGGCTCAACACGTAAAAGAGATTACGGAAGAGAAGATTGCTTTCTTTACGAACATCACTCATGAATTCCGTACTCCGGTTACACTGATTCATGGCCCCATTGAACATGCTTTAAAGGAGACGCAGGATGAGGCTGTAAAGGCACAGTTGCAGATAGCCGAGCGAAATTCACGGTATTTGCTTTCTCTGGTCAATGAACTGATGGACTTCCGGAAACTGGACATAGACAAGGTGGTGCTGGATAAGCGTTCCTCGAATTTTATCGAGTTTTTGTCTGAGTTGCTGATACCTTTCAGAGTCTTTGCCAAGGAAAGGCATATCGACATATGTACTTATTTCCGTTTGGAGAATCCCTTTCTGATGATCGATACGGGATATATGCGCAAGGTGTTGGTGAATCTGGTTTCGAATGCTATTAAGTTTACACCGGATAACGGTCGTATTGACATATTTGTGGCGTCTGTCAGAGGAAAGAACGGGGAGAAACTACTCTATATGAATGTATGCGATACGGGACATGGCCTTGTGACAGAAGATCTGGAAAAGATTTTCGACCGCTTTTACCAGTCTAAGAAGAGTACCAAATATCCGGTTTACGGGCAGAGCGGCACAGGTATCGGTCTTTTCCTGTGTAAGCGGATTGTGTACTTGCATGGCGGAGAAATCTTTGCCCGCAATAATCACAGGCAGGGGGCTTCATTCCGTATGTTTATGCCATTGATTCCCGGAGTGCGGGTAGAAACGAACGGAGAAGTTGTGGTACAGCCCAACAATGTATATCTGCCCGATACCTTACAACCGGAGGACACTCAGAAGAAAGAGACTATCCTGATTGTGGAAGATAATAAAGATATGCGTTCGTACATCCGCACGCTGCTTGTGGGTAATTATCGTTTGTTTGAGGCAGGTGACGGGCAGGAGGCTCTTGAAATCGTTCAGAAACATACCGTCGACTTAATAGTCAGTGATTTGATGATGCCTGTGATGGATGGTATGGAGTTGTCCCGCCGTATCAAGGAGAATCTGGCGACTTCGCACATTCCTTTCCTGATGCTTACGGCGCTTCGCTCGGACGTACAAGAGAAAAGAAGTTTTGAAATAGGCGTGGACGAGTATCTTTGCAAACCTTTTGATGAAGAAGTGCTCCGGCTTCGTATCCGTAATATATTGAGTCTGCGAAGGAAATATAAGAAGATGTTCTCATCCAGCAGTAATGTGGAAGAGCTGCATGTAAAGGAAGAATCGCGAGACAAGACATTCATTACGAATGCAGTCAACCTGATGAAGGAACACTATGCCGATGCGGAATATAACCTGGAACGCTTTGTACGCGACATGGGCTACAGCAAGACATTGGTCAACAAGAAAATGCAGGATCTGACGGGACAGCCCATCGGGCAGTTTATGAAGAACTACCGTCTGAACGTGGCGCAACGGATGATACAGGAGGGCTCGGGAGATGTGAATGTCTCCGAAATAGCCTATGCTGTAGGATTCAACGATCCTAAATATTTTACGAAGTGTTTCAAAGAGTTCTTCGGATATTTGCCGAGCTCGAAGCTGGGGAAGAAGTGAGTTTACTATATTCGCCCCAAACTTTTCTATTTTCTCCTTACATAAAAAAATAAACGCCTACTTTTGCACATCACCCAGAAGAATGAATACCATGAAAATCAAACTCAGTTTACTCATCTTGTTAGTAGTAGGTTTATCCGTTCAGTTATCTGCCAACCCTATAAATGGTTTGCTCGAAAGAATTGATAAGGGAGCATCGAAGAAATTTGTTATCGAATTCAAGAAAGGTGCGGATGATTTTTTCGAACTGGACCAGAAAGGGACTAAAGTCGTAGTCCGGGGTAATAACTATGTGAATATAGCGACAGGTATCAACTGGTATCTGAAATATTATGCCGGTATCCAACTGTCATGGAATGGTATGCAGGCGAAACTGCCGCAGGCACTTCCTCCCGTCCCCCGGAAAGAGCGTCACGAAACATCCCTCTCACTCCGTTACGATTTTAACTACTGTACCTATTCCTACACCATGGCCTTTTGGGATTGGGAACGCTGGGAGAAAGAAATAGACTGGATGGCTCTGCATGGTATCAATCTCCCTTTAGCAGCCGTAGGCCAGGAATGTATCTGGTTCAATATGCTTCAAAAACTGGGATATTCTAAAGATGAAATTAACCGGTTCATTGCCGGTCCTGCTTTTCTTGCCTGGTGGGCAATGAATAATCTGGAAGGATGGGGCGGACCTAATCCGGATTCCTGGTATGTACAGCAGGAAGCTTTGCAGAAGAAAATTCTGAAGCGTATGCGCGAATATGGCATTAAACCTGTGTTTCCGGGATATTCAGGTATGGTTCCCCATGATGCTGATGAGAAGTTGGGACTGAACCTGACCAAGTCTGATTTATGGAACGGTTTTACCCGTCCTGCTTTCCTGCAACCTACCGATGGTCGCTTTGCCGAGATTGCCGATTTATATTATCAGGAACAGGAGAAGCTTTTCGGCAAGGCTGATTATTATTCTATGGACCCTTTTCATGAAGCCGAGAATGCTGCTTCAGTAGATTTCGATGCGGCCGGGAAAGCTATTATGGCGGCTATGAAAAAAGTGAATCCGAAAGCCACCTGGGTAGTGCAGGGCTGGACAGAGAACCCTCGTCCCGAGATGATAAAGAATATGCAGAATGGAGATCTGCTGATACTGGACCTGTTCAGTGAATGTCGTCCTATGTGGGGAATCCCTTCCATCTGGAAGCGTGACAAGGGTTATGAACAACACAACTGGCTGTTCTGTATGCTGCTCAATTTCGGTGGAAATGTGGGATTGCACGGTCGCATGGACCAGCTACTCGATAACTTCTACCTGACTAAGAACAATCCGTTAGCAGTTCATCTGAAAGGAATCGGTCTGACCATGGAAGGTGCAGAGAATAACCCCATGATGTTTGAACTGATGTGCGAACTTCCTTGGCGATCGGAGAAATTCACGAAAGAGGAATGGCTGAAAGATTATCTCTTTGCCCGTTACGGTGTAAGAGACGAGAAGATAGAAAAAGCATGGACTTTGCTTGCCAATACCATTTATAACTGCCCTTTCGGAAACAACCAACAAGGCCCTCATGAGTCTATTTTCTGCGGACGTCCTTCGCTGAATAACTTCCAGGCTTCGAGCTGGTCGAAGATGAAGAACTATTATGATCCTACCGTTACGGAAGAAGCTGCACGGCTGATGGTGGAAGTAGCCGATAAATATCGTGGTAATAATAACTTTGAATATGACCTGGTAGACATCGTACGACAGTCTCTTTCCGATAAAGGACGTATTGTTTATAACCGGACCATTGCTGACTTCAAGAGCTTTGATAAACGCAGTTTTGCCCGTGACTCCCGGAAATTCCTGGATATATTGCTGTTGCAGGATAAATTGCTGGGTACTCGTAGTGAATTCCGTGTAGGCCGTTGGATAGAGCAGGCACGCAATTTGGGGACTACTCCCGAAGAAAAAGACCTGTACGAGTGGAATGCCCGCGTGCAGATAACCACTTGGGGCAATCGTGTTTGCGCTGATGACGGTGGTCTGCGCGACTATGCCCATAAGGAATGGAACGGTATTCTGCGCGATTTCTATTATAAACGTTGGGCAGCCTACTGGCAAACTCTTCAGGATCAACTGGATGGTAAACCCGAAGTTAAGCTGGATTATTATGCGATGGAAGAACCCTGGACACTGGCAAAGAATCCGTATGGTTCGGCTCCCGAAGGAAGTTGTGTGGATGTGGCGAAAGAAGTCTTTTTTCAATTGACAAATGACAATTAGGCTGTGCAATGATAGCTTATAAATTGAATCTATGATATATGCAAATAGAATCCCCCAAACACCCTACAGATAATTGTCAATTGTCAACTGTCAATTGTCAATTGAGAAAGCGTCTGCTTTCTCTCGATGTGCTGCGCGGAATTACTGTCGTCGGTATGATTCTCGTCAATAATTCCGGTGGGAAGTTATCTTATGATTCTTTGCAACATTCTGCATGGAATGGGCTGACTCTTTGTGATCTGGTATTTCCGTTCTTTTTGTTCATCATGGGAATTTCCACTTATATCGCTTTGAGCAAGTTCCATTTTCAAGCATCTGGTTCAGTGGTCCGTAAGATACTGAAACGTACTCTTGTCATTCTATGCATCGGCTGGGCTATTCACTGGTTTCACTTTATTTGTGATGGAGATTTCTTTCCTTTTGCCCATCTTCGGCTTACGGGAGTTCTGCCGCGTATAGCCTTGTGCTATTGTGTAGTTTCCTTTGTAGCCTTGTATGTCAATCATAAATATATCGGCTGGATCATTGGTTTCCTTATCGCCGGGTATGCCGTTTTGCTTTATATAGGCAACGGATATGCACCGGATGATACAAACCTTCTGGCTATCATAGACCGGAATGTATTAGGTGCAGACCACCTTTATCATAAAAGCCCGATAGATCCGGAAGGACTTACCAGTACCCTTTCTGCCATCGCTCATACATTGATCGGCTTCTGTTGTGGGAAAATCATCCTGGCTAAGGAAGCTTTGGAACAGAAAACACTGAAATTGTTTGTTGCAGGCTTTATTCTGATGGCGTGCGGTTTTTTGCTGACAGAGGCTTTGCCGTTGAATAAGCGTATCTGGTCGCCTACATTTGTGTTAGTCACTTGTGGATTGGCAGCCATGCTTCAGTCTGTGCTGATTTATTTCATTGATATGAAGGAAAAGAAGAACTGGTGTCGTTTCTTTGAAATATTCGGTGTTAACCCTTTGTTTCTCTACGTACTCAGCGAGGTAGCGGCTATTGTCATTGGCGCCACCGGAAGTAAGCCGGTTATTTACGAAGGGGTACATTTTCTGATAATCGATCCTTATCTGGCATCTGCCGTTTACGCCCTTGCCTTTACCCTGCTGATGGGAGCGTGCGGCTATCCATTGTATAAAAAGAAAATCTATATAAAAATATAATAATGATTAGACGAACAATCTATACATGCTATTCCCTGTTACTGGCAACTGTGTTGTTGCCGGGTACTACTTCGTGTACCAGTCGTTGTGGGACTATTGACGAGTCGCGATTATCCTATATCGATACTCGTGTAGGTACTGCCCCCAGTGCGACCCATACAGCGGGGTTGTTTGGCAGGGATACGGAAGAATACGGGCAAACCCTTCCGGCGGTACTCGAACCCAACGGAATGAACTTCTGGACTGCACAGACGCGGGACACGGAGGAGAAATGCATAGCACCCTATTATTACGCGGATACTCTGCTACAAGGCTTTCGTAATTCCCACTGGATTGTGGGCGGATGTACGCAGGACTACGGTTCTATGACGCTGATGCCGCTCTTCGGTAAATTGCGTTGCCAGCCGGAAGCACGTTCCACCCGTTTCTCCCATGAGAAAGAAACGGCAACACCGGCTTATTATACGGTTTCTCTGCCGGATGAGAATATCTATGCCGAAATGACGGGGCGTTCGCGTTCCGCAATTTTCCGTTTCACTTATAACAAAGCGGGAAAAGGTTATCTGGTGGTAAACCCTAACAGTGATGAAGGTCAGGGGTATATCTGCATCGATACCCTTAACAATCAGATTTACGGATATAATCCTGTTCACCGCATTTATCAGGGTTGGGGAAAATCGGCAGGATATAGCGGATATTTCATCGTTCAGTTCCAAAAGAAGCTGACGGATTACGGTGTGTTCAGGGGAGATTCTTTGTCTCCCGGTGTCATTCAGATAGGAGATGCGGCGCAGATAGGTGCCTATGTGGAGTTTGATGTGACCGAGGGTGAAGAGGTATTGGTGAAAGCTGCTTCCTCCTTTACCGACCGGGATGGTGCTTTGAAGAACCTGAAAGCTGAAATCCCTCATTGGGACTTTGGACAGACTTGCACAGAGCTAAGACAGATGTGGGAGAAACACCTCTCCGCCATTGATGTAGAGACCGAACGACTTGCAGACAAGGAAATGTTTTACGGTGCTTTCTATCGTGCCTCTTTTCTGCCGCATACATTCAATGATATAGATGGCCGTTATCCCTCTTTTGCGAATGGCACTCCGATATGCCAACTTCCTGAAGGAGAAACGTATTATGAGGATTATAGTATGTGGGATACCTACCGTGCCCTGCATCCGATGATCAATCTGCTTTTTCCGACAAAGGGGGGAGATATGATGCAATCTCTGGTGCATAAATATGAACAAGGTGGTTGGTTGCCCATCTTTCCTTGTTGGAATAGCTATACTGCCGCTATGATAGGCGATCATTGTATCTCCGCCATCAGCGATGCATACTGTAAGGGGATTCGCAATTTCGATGTGGACAAGGCTTATGAAGGAATGCGTAAGAATGCCTTTGAAACTCCTTCCAACCTTGATGAATATAAAAACGGTATGGGGCGTCGCGCTCTGACCTCTTATCTGGAGTACGGATATATTCCTCTTGAAGACGGTGTACCCGACGCTTTTCATACACAAGAACAGGTATCACGTACCTTGGAATATGCTTATGATGACTTTGCCCTTGCACAGATGGCAAAAGCTTTGGCTAAGACGGATGATTACCAGGCATTGATACGGCGTGCTGCCAATTATCGCAATGTGATAGATCCCTGTACGGGATATGCCCAGGGGCGCCATGCCGATGGTACTTTCCTGAATGATGCGAATGCTTTTAATTTTGCCCGTTTTATTACTGAAGGTGCTCCTTGTCACTATACCTGGTACGTGCCGCAAGATCCATACGGACTGATGGAAAGTATGGGAGGGAAAGATAAGTATGTAGCCAAGTTGGATTCCATGTTCAGTGAACAACGTTACTGGCATGGAAACGAGCCTTGTCATCAGGTTGCTTATATGTTCAATTATGCAGGTGAACCCTGGAAGACTCAGCGTGCCGTCCGCCACGTTATGGAAACGGAATATCTGAATGAACCGGGCGGACTTTCCGGTAATGACGATGCCGGACAGATGTCGGCCTGGTATATGTTTGCCGCTATGGGATTCTATCCGGTGTGTCCCGGTACTCCGTATTATATACTTGCCAGCCCCTCATTCCCCAGCTTCACGCTGAATCTTGAGAGTGGAAAGAAGTTCACAGTGAAAGCCCGTAACGCATCGCAGAAGAATATATATATTCAGTCGGCAACGCTGAACGGGGAACCTTATATGCATAATTACATTACCCATCAGGATATAGTGAATGGTGGTGTGATGGAGTTTGTGATGGGGGATGAACCGAATAAGGAGTGGGGAACGGCAGCGGAAGACTGTCCGCCAAGAGTAATGTAGTTTAATTTAAGAAAGATATACTTATATGGGAGCAAAAGCATTTTTGTTTGTCCTGTGCAGCATCTTGCTGTTAGGGGCATGCGGCACTCCGAAGACCGGAGGGACTATTTATAATATTATGGACTACGGAGCCAAAGGTGATGGTGTCACCGATGACGCCGCGGCCATACAAGCGGCTATCGATCAGTGTTCCAAGTCGGGTGGCGGAACGGTACTGGTTCCGGCAGGGCGTACTTTCATGTGCAGCCCTTTCCATCTGGCCTCATTTGTAGAACTGCATCTGGAACCCAATTCCTGTCTGCTTGCCAATCCTGATGAGGCTGTCTATACACTGAGCGCTTTCCGTGATAATCGTGGTGAAGGCATGATGTGGATTTATGGTCAAGATCTGAAGGAGGTATCCATCACCGGAACAGGAGCCATAGATGGAAACGGTGTCTCCTTTATGGGTAAGGAACTGGAAGACTCTTATGAACTGAAACCGGTGACCGACTTTGATCCCCGTCCGCATGTACTGACGCTTATTAATATAGAGAAAACAGTAATCCGTGATGTGACAATCCGCAACAGTGCCTATTGGACGGTTCATCTCATCGGTTGCAACGATGTTTCCATCGATGGCATCTCTATCCTGAATAACCTGAAGATACGCAACGGTGACGGCATCGATGTAGACCATTCCAAGAATGTGCGTATAGCCAATTGCCATATCGAATCGGGTGATGACTGCATCTGTCTGAAGAATCGTCGTGAGTTTGAAGAATACGGTTCGTGCGAAGACATAGTTGTGACCAACTGTACTATGGTTTCCCGTTCCTGTGCCATCAAGATCGGTTCGGAAAATATGGATAAGATTAATAATGTACTGTTCAATAACTGTATCATCAAGAATAGTAACCGTGGCATCGGTATTCAGAACCGGGATGAAGGAACGATTACCAATGTGATTTTCTCCAATATGATTGTGGATTGCATGTTCTTCTCTGATGTCTGGTGGGGAAAGGCGGAACCTATTTACGTGACTTCCTATCCGCGTGCCGTAGGCAATCATAAGGATGCCGGCTGGCGTTTCCCGAAGGGAGCTATCGAAGGACGTTGCGGAGAGGTGAGCCGTATTTACTTCACAAATATCAAATGCACCAGCGAGAACGGCATCTTTGTAGGTGGGGATACACAAGACAAAGTGAATCATATCTACTTTGAAGACGTAGACCTGCTATTGCAAAAACGTACGGCTTATGAGGGTGGTATCTATGATAAACGTCCGTGTGTGGGCGAAGGATTTATCTATGATAAGACGTATGGTTTTTATATCGATACGGCATCTGATATTCTGATAGATGATTGCATTGTTACTTGGGGAGATATCCGTCCCGATCAGGCAGCAGAAGGCATTGGGCAGAGGGATGTTCGTAATCTGAAAATAAAGGAATAAAAGTTACAAGCTACAAGTTACAAGCTACGAGCTACAAGCTACAAGTAGCTGCGCTATAGTCCGAAAAGCACTTGTAGCTTGTAGCCTGTAGCTCGTCACTGATTCATATTTATAACTTAAATTCGTCACGAAGATGAGACAAAGCATAATTTTTATCTTGTATTTGCTGTGTACTTTCACTACTCGTTCCCAGTCTGTATTAACTCCGGAGCAGGCAGGAAGCATTTATTATGCTTATCCTGCTCCTCCATCCACCTATACCCCTGCCCCTACTGGTTATGAGCCTTTCTACATCAGTCACTACGGTCGTCACGGTTCCCGCTGGATGACGGCGGATGAGCGTTATACGGAAGTTGTCTGCGTCTTTGATTCTCTTTATCAATGTTCCGAACTGACTCCCCTTGGCGTGGATGTCCGCGAACGTCTGCATAAGGTTTGGGAAGATGCCTGCGGATGTAGTGGAAGTATCACCCCACTTGGCGAGCGCCAGCACCGTGAGATAGCCGAACGGATGTATCGCAATTTTCCGCAAGTATTTCGGGGTGGTGCTTTCATTGACGCCCGCTCATCCACTTCCCTGCGTTGTGCCATGAGTATGAGTTATTTCACCGAACGCCTGAAAGAATTGAATCCTGGCCTGCAAGTAAACCGTAGAGCTTACCATCGGTATATGGATTATATCGCCTATACGTCCCCCGAAGGTGAGAAATTTGCTTCTGAGAAGGCTCCATGGAGGCGTGGCTTCAGAGAGTTTGAAAAAAAGAACGTCCGTCCCGAACGCCTGATGGCCTCCCTGTTTGTGAAGCCTGAAGCGATAACCGACCAAGACGCCATGATGCGCAGCCTTTATTGGATTGCCGCTGATATGCAGAATGTTGAGTTGGATTTGTCTTTCTATGATATCTTTGAATATGAGGAATTAGTAGGAGTCTGGAAGACAGTGAATGCCCGCATGTATGTTTGCAATGCTGCTGCTCCGCTCAATGGCGGCCTGATGCCTCGTTGTGCCGTACCTTTGCTGCGTAATATCCTGGAAAGTGCGGATGCCGCCATAGAGAAAGGAACCCCTGCGGCCGATCTCCGTTTCGGACATGATACCCATCTCATTCGTCTGCTTGCTTTGATGCAGATAGAAGGATGTAGTAATCAGGAGGTGGATATGGAGAAGTTTCATCTTGCCTGGCAAGATTACCGGGTTTCTCCTATGGGAGCTAATCTTCAATTGATTTTCTATCGCGATAAGAAGAATGATATACTGGTGAAATTTCTGTTGAACGAGTGTGAAGTGGCACTGCCGTTGAAGAGCAAAATGGTTCCTTATTATTCATGGAAAGAGGTTGAAACTTTCCTGGCGGAGGTAATAGGAAAAGAATAGCCGTAAAGTGAGAATATATAACGGATTTCCACCCGATCATCAGCGTTTATAGAGCAATCAACTCCTGTTTTGACTAAAAGTTGTATTTTTTATCCTAATATAAATACAACTTGTGCAAAAAATACATATCTTTGTATTAGAGAATATGCTTTTACTTCAAAGTAACGGGCAATAAGAGAGTCGTTTAACATAAAAACAGGAAGCGTATGAATAGAATTCTTAAGTTGGGACTTTTAAGTGTCATTGTAGGCGCCTTGTATTCTTGTAGTTCCGATAGTCTATACGATCCGGACAAAGCAGGAGATGTGAAGCTTGCTCAGTATGAAGCAGCTTTTGTAGGAAAGTATGGAGCAATTGCTCCTAATCAGAATTGGGGATTTGGAGGGGCGACAACACGTAGTTCCAATCCTAATAGCAATCAATGGAAAGATTTCGTGGAAGTTCCCTCAAGTGATGATCTTACTTCCGAGAAAATAAACAAAATTGTAGAGCTTTTCAAAGATCCTTCAAAGGCCACTGTTATAGAGAATGTGAATTGGTCGGATTTCTTTGTTCAGCATGTCTACTATGGAAATAAGGACAACATGAATCAATTTGCTGTACATAAGGAGAAGAATGGGACTCCGGATGAAGTTTACAATTTCAATAAATCAGCCGGAAGTATCATGTTCATGTATGACAGCGGTACAAGTTCATTCAGCTATGTAGGTGAAGGAGGGCGCAGATACGATGAGCATAAAATAATATTTTATGAGGGAGATTATTATGTTGGACTTGATTTTGAGTGCTATATGAATCAAAACACTCCACCGGATGGAGATTATAGCGATTGGATCGTACGAATTGTTCCGGCTAAATATATAAAAGCCCAAAGAATCATGGCGGAAGACCTTACAGTATCTGGTGGAGATTTCGATTTCAATGATGTTGTATTTGATGCCGTAACCGTGAATGGTGCGACTGTGGTGACCTTACAGGCAGCTGGTGGTACAATGCCTTTGTATATTGAAGACAATGAAGTACACGAACTGTTTGGTGTTTCTCAATCTACAATGGTGAATACTTATGACAAACAGGCAAAAGCTCCGGTAATATTCCGACTGAAGAACAGATATAGCGATATAAAAGATATACCCGTTCGCGTGAATGATGTGATGTTGCCGGCAGAAGTGGGGAAAGCTCCAGGAAAACTGTGCTGTCCGACTACCTGTGAGTGGACTGATGAACGGCAGAACATTGAAACCAAGTATCTGAACTTCCAGGCGGCAGTGGAAAACGGTAACATCAATTGGTGGGAGTAATCAGTTATTCTGCTACTTCTTGTGATAGAATAGAAAGCTAATATATTTCCCATTCAACCCGGATTCTGATCCGGTTGAATGGGAAATTTCTTTTGATGATAGCCTGCTTTATACTGAAAGATATCGCCTTTTCTATGAGTGGGCTATGTGATAAATAAAGTTTTTATAGGGAAGGCGGTTCAGGAGTACTTATTTCCCAGTTAACCCCTAACGGGTTGTTGCGCATTCTCCATACTAACGAAAGTTTTGGATTATCCAGTATCCACATTTCGCATCCTTCCACAGCATCTTTCACATGAATGAGTGGATAACCCACAGCTCTCTCATTACTATCCAGAACGGAGTATGTTGTCTGATTGTATACAAGTGTATTCTGTTCCTTCAGCTGTTTATAGGCGGAGCGGGAAATGAAGTAAGCCGTTTCCTCCGGAGAGAGCTGTACGTGCTTACCGTCTTCCGGTTGCAGGAAACTGAGCTGCACGGCCTGCTCTATGGACTTAGGTCCCATGGTATAACTTCCCGATTGCCATTTCAGGTTGCGTTCTATTCCCCAATACAGACAGATTGAATCCTGCTTTTCGCGGAAAGACATTTCGTACTTCCGTGTTTGTCCGTGCAGTTTGAATACAAAAAGCAGTGTATCGGGTACAATGCTCTGTGCCAACAGGCTTCCGGTGAAGCCCAGGCACAATAAGGCGGATAGAATTATATGTTTCTTCATCATTTCTTGTTTTCTTCGTTCGACAATAATTGCTGCCCCCATTCACTTGGTTTCTTTCCCATCTTCAGGATTAGTTCACCACCGGCAATGATGTCTTTATGCCGTATAGCTGAGTAAGGGTAAGCCGCTCCGTTCAGGGTGACGGATTGTATGTATCTGTTCTTGTCCGAAAGCCCCTGGGTGGAAATCCGGAAAGTCTTTCCGTTATCCAACCGGAAGATTGTTTCTTCTAATAAAGGAGTATTGATAAGATAATAATCTTGTCCGGCATTGGGATATAATCCCATCATGTGGAAAACGAGCCAGGACGACATGGCACCCGAGTCGTCATTTCCCGGTAGTCCGACAGGACCATCGTTGTAGTTCCTGGAAAGGATTTCGCGGATACGGTCGCTGCTCCGGTAGGGCTTTCCCAACCAATGATAAAGACAGGGGGAGAGGAAAGACGGTTCATTGTTTACATTGAAGAAGCCCTTGTCGAAGAAAATGTCCAGACGTGTTTCAAACTTCTCTGCACCGCCGCATTTTTCAATCAGTCCGGGAACATCGTGCGGAATACTCAGAGAATACTCCCACGAAGAAGCTTCATAGAAGAACATGTTCCACCAGGGAGTGTACCAGGGGCCTTCAAAGGTGACGGGGGTATAGGTAAAGGTCGGTTTTTGTATCTTGGATTTTCCGAAAGTGATTTCATCCAGCCAATTACCTTTTTCGTCACGGGGCATGATAAAACCTTTGGCACCGGCATGTTCATAATCGTCACGCCAGAGATTCTTCCAATTTCCGGATTGTTTCAGGTAGTGTTGGTAAAGGTCCTCTTTTCCCAGACCTTTGGCAACCAGGGAGATGGCATAGTCACAATAAGAATATTCTACGGTGCGGTTTCCGGCGCGGGGGATGCCGTAGGGGATATAGCCGAGTTCCAGGTAGGGGATCAGTCCACCACGTCCTTCCGCTTCATGGCGGTCTCCGGGGCAGACGGTTGCATCTTTCAGCATGGCTTGCAGACCGAGTTCGTAGTCTATTCCTTCTAGACCTTTTACGAAAGCATCGGCTATTACGATTTCAGCATTCGAACCGCCTTGGGTACGTCCATTGCTGTTACCGCTACGAGCGTCGGGCATGTAGCCGTCTCGTTTGTAGATGTTGATAAGTGAACGGACGATGTCTGTTTCACGTTTCGGGTCTATCAGGGTGATGAGTGGAGTAGAAGTGCGGTAAGTGTCCCAGATGGCGTAGAAGTCATCGTAATAAGGTTCGTCATCTGCCCAAAGAGGATTCTCTCCACTGCGGTCTACAGGCATAATCATGGTATGATAGAGGCCGGTGTAGAACATACGTTTCTGTGCTTCGGGGGTGCGGGGAGAGATTTCAATTCTTTGGAGTAAATCTTCCCATTGAGCCAGTAACTGTTTGTGTACAGTTTCGAATGACCAGTGAGGAATGTCAGTATGGGCATTCTGACGTGCTTTCAGTGAGCTGAGGAAGGAGATACCTACTTTCAGTTGTATAACGTCTTCAGAAGAGTTGAAGCGCAACAGGGCTCCGGTCTTTTGATGTGAGTCGTATTGGAATTTCTCATCTGTGATCTTATCGCTTTTCCAGGTAGCTGTATTTATGAAAGGCTTGTCGGTTTCTGCGTAAAAGTAGACTGTATAGGCACGTCCATTGTTCCATCCGCCGCGAATACGGGTGTAGCCGATGACTTCATGGTCGGAGATGATTTGTATTTCGGAACCTACGAATTGCTGAGCTTCGCGGGCATCGGGTACGGGGCTTTCACCTAAGAAGAATCCGGCATCGATGGCCAGTGATTTCAAGGAGTCTTTGGGGTAGGTGAACCGATAGAACGATGCTTTGGGGGCAGTGGTAATTTCTGTTTGTATACCGGAAGACTGGAATTGGGTGGAGTAATATCCTAATTTTATTGTTTCGTCCTTGCGATGGTCGATGTGATTGATGCGGTCCATTCCGTTGCAGAAAGGCATTACAAGGATGTTGCCGTATTTGGGTCCGCCACCTGTTCCGCTAACGTGTACTTGGGAGAAGCCGTCCACCTGTTCGGGCATGGGCAACCAGCCGCTGTTGGGACGTGGGGTGCAGTCCGGTGAGGGTTTCACCATTCCGTAGGGGCAGGAAGGACCGATGAAGACGCGGCCCAGTCCCTCGGAACCGATACGCGGATCGACGTAATTGGTAAGTCCGGTGTCTTGTGCAGAGGCTTTTGCTGAGAATAACAATAGGAAGGATAGTGTGATTAGTTTGGTTTTCATTGGTAGAAGTTTTTGTTTGAATGAAAAAGCCAGGCACTGCAACTGACTAATTTGGGTGTATCAGTTGCAATGCGGGGCTTTAGGTTTTAGAAACTCTAAAAGAAAACAATAGCTTGTTTTTATGTATTGATTGTTGAAATCATTTTGCTTCTGAATTAATATCCCTCGTTCTGATTCCAGTTTGTATTCGTATTCAATATGTCTTGCGGTAATGGAAAGATACGGTTGGTTAGTTTGGTCTTGGCACTCGGGTTGACGATGTTTTTGAAGCCCCAGTCGCGTTCGTACTCTCCAAAGCGAATTAAGTCATTGCGACGCCAGTTTTCGTCGAAGAACTCGCGGCCACGTTCATCCAGCAGTTCGTCTAAGGTGGGATTGGCACTAATCAAAGGAGCGTGTACGTAGGTGCGAATTTGATTGAACAGGCTTTGTGGGGTGTCGCCATTGGTAGCAGAACCACCGCGTAGGATAGCTTCGCATTTGGTCAACAGGATATCGGCATAGCGGAAGATAGGCACATCATTGCTTTGGCTGCGGCCGTACTGGTTGTATTCCGTTACGTAAGCTGCGAATTTGATGGAACGCCAGCCTTGTGTCCAACCGGTGATGTTAGCGCCTGTATTTAGGTTGTCGTAAGCGGGACCCGGAGGAACCGGATCGCCATTATCGTCGTAAATAATTTTTAGTGTAATGCTCTTTGATAAGCTGACTGCCTGGCCTTGGTACATGTTGCGATTTCCTGTCTTTTCGGCTGTTGTGGCATCTATCTGATAGAGATCACCTCCTACCACACAGTCGTTACGACGGTCACCTTCCAAACAGAACAAGTTGGCAAATTCCTCAGTCATGGCAATATTGCCACCCACGGAGTTACTCATAGCTACGGTGTAGAAACCTGCACCGCCACTACCGTCGTTCTGTCCGCGTCGCCAAGTGCGGAAGCGGGCATAGTTCATACCTGTACGGGTCACGCAGTCATAATCCATAGCATAAATGAAGTCTTTTATGTGCGGACCGTTATTATAGAGGAACTTGGCTTTATAGTCGTCACTTAAGTTGAACAAGTCGCTACGGATGATGTCGTCGCAGGCAGCAATACAGTCGTTCAGCTTTTCGTTGGCGGCCGTAGCTGACCAATCGGCACTTGTTACATCCTTTGTGTATACGTTCCAGTTGATGTAAAGTTTGGCCAACAAGGCGTCTACCATCCAGCGGGTAGGTTTGCCGTAAGTGGCGGTATTTACTTCCGTGGTCATATCATCGCGTATGGCTAATAACTCCGATTCAATCCAGCGGGCTACATCGGCACGGGGGGCACGCTCCACTGCTTCATTTTCTTCGGGAGTACGTTCCAGAATAGGTATGTCACCAAAGCAATCCATCAGAATGAAGTGATAGAAAGCGCGTGCAGCACGCACAGGGGCAATGGCTGTAGGGGAAGCCTCGTCGCCACCTAGTTCGATGATAGCTTGATTGCACTTGGTGATGCCGCTTGGTAAATCTCCATACCAGCCGATGCAGGCGTCGTCAGCCAATGAGTTGTGTAATGAAGGGTGAGAGTTGTTGCCGGAGTCGTAGTAGTCGCCGTCAAAACTTACACCCATAGCTTCGTCGGACGAGAATGTTACCAACTCGTTGTAGCGACGGTTCAAAGGACCGGCGAAAGCATAGTATACGTCGGAGGTCTTGGCCTCAATAGCTATTTCCGAATCCGGATATTCGGTGTGGAATGATTTAACATCCACATCCAAGTCTGTGCAGCCGCTTATTGCTAAAGTCAGCAGTGCTATCGGGAGAATATATTTTTTCTTCATATTTTCTTCGTTTTATGTGATTAGAAATTTACGTTTAAACCGAACATGAATGTTCGTGTGCGCGGATAACGGGAATGACGTGCATCAATACCCGGAGCTGTACCTCCTAAAGAGATTTCAGGGTCGGTACCTTTATAACCGGTCAGTGTGAATACGTTGTTGCAAGTGGCATATACGCGCAGGCTGTTTACCCAATCTCCCAATTTACCGAAGTTATAACTCAGGGTAAGAGTTGAAAGGCGCAGGTAACTTCCGTTTTCAATATATCGATCTGATGGAGCTTGTGAACGGCTGTCTGTGGCTTTTTGTTCGGTAGCTACATCAGCCAGAACATTTTTACCGGCTGAAACTAATGATACGTTGCTATATTGTGCGCGAGTGGCATTGTATATTTTGTTACCCAAAACTCCTTGAATGAATGCTGTCAATGACCAGTTCTTGTAACTGAACGTATTATTCCAGCCATAAGTCAGTTTGGGCTGTGCGTTGCCACATTTCACTTTATCCTTGTTCTGTGGATCTCCGGTAGTGGCTTGCTTACCGTCTTCGCCTATCACGGGTGTGCCGTCTTCGTTGAATTGATAGAATACGGAGGCACCGGAATCGTCATATCCTGCCCATTTCCAAGTGTAGAATGTGCCGATAGGTTCGCCTTCCATGATGCGTTGTACGTTGGCTGTATTATATCCGCCTAAGTTCAAATATGCCTTGTTCAGATATTCTACAGAATAAGTACTGTTGGAGAGGCTTACCACTTCATTCTTGTTGTGCGACAGATTCAGGCTGGTTTCCCAAGTGAAATTGCGACCCTTTACCGGTGTAGCGTTGATAGTGAGTTCGATACCTTTGTTGCTAATCTCACCTACGTTGGCATCCATCCAACCATAAGGAAAACGGTTGGTTGATACGGCATATCCGTTGATCAGGTCTTTAGTACGTTTGTCGTAGTACTCAATTGTACCGGTAAGTCGGTTGCCTAGGAAACCAAAATCGATACCTACGTTGAACATGCCTGTCCGCTCCCATTTTAGATTGGGGTTGGCATTACGAGTGGCGGCCAATGTACGATAGGCTTGTGTAATACCTTCGGCATTGGTGTAATTAAACCAGCCGGATGCACTGTAAGTTTGAAGAGCAGTATAGGCATTAAACCCCAGTGAATTACCGCTTACCCCATAACCGATGCGTAGTTTTAAGTCATCAAATAGACTTTGATCTTTCATGAAATTTTCTTCGGTAATACGCCACGCTAATGATACAGAGGGGAATGTAGCCCAACGGTTATTTCGTCCGAAAGCCGAAGAACCGTCACGACGCACAGTGGCTTGGAACAGGTACTTGCTGTTGTAACTATAGTTTATACGACCATAGAATGAAATCATGCGCAGGGTAGAAAGTCTTTTGTTATCATCACTCCAGATTCCGTCTATGTCCATATTATTGGCCATTCCCAGATTATAGTACAGCAAATCATCATTATAGAAGTTGTAGGCTGTTAGTCCGAATCCGTCATTGTCATCGCTTTGTTCCCATGAATAACCGGCCATCAGACCCAGTTTGTGTTTTTCGGCAAAAGTCTTGTCATAGTTGAAGTATGCTTCCAACTGCTTCTTCTGATTTTCAAGCGTCTGGCGAGTGGCTTGTCCGTGGCGTGAAGAAGTAGCAGTCAGCTGCGAATTGGTAGAATTGTAATTGCTGTAAATCCACTGCTGGTTTTGCATAGATATATTGAGGTTGAATTTCAGGCCATCTATGATGTCAAGGGTAGCCTTAGCAATGCCTTGCAGATATTTATTCTTCTGTCTGTACAGGTCTTCGTGAATCATAGACATTGGATTCATATTCTGTGATATGTCCTGGCGACGATACCAGCTTCCGTCTGCATTCTTTACAGGAGCTAACGGTGAGTAGTAGTACATAGCGTCATACACACTTTCGCCATTATATTCGCCGGTAGGTACACTATTTGCATCGGTGATACTGGCGTTGACACTGAATGCCAATTCCAGACGGTCTTTGAGTGTTTTGGTTTGAACGAATGAACGGGCTGTGATACGCTCCATATCGCTACCTCGGATAACACCTTGTTTGTTCATATAGTTGATACTAGCACTGTAAGTGGTCTTATCGTTACCACCGTTGATACTGACATTGTGATTGTGCGTCAGTGCCGTACGTGATACTTCATCCTGCCAGTTAGTGTTAGCGCCTTCGTCATTCAATAGTGTTATATTGTTTGCCTTAGCATAAGCGCGTAGTTCGTTAGCTGTCATTACATCTAGACGCTTCATTATATTGTCAGCAGCCACATAAGCGCTATAGCTTACGGTAGTCCGTTCTTTGCTGCCCTTTTTGGTGGTAACGATGATAACACCATTGGCAGCTTTCGAACCATAAATTGCGGTAGCGGTAGCATCACGCAACACGTCAATGCTCTCTATATCTTCAGGGGAGACAAGTGCGAGGTCTACACCTGGCACACCGTCTACCACATAATAAGGTTCCATGGCAGCGCCATCACGCAGAGATGATGAACCACGCAGGGTGATAGAGCCTGTACCCGAAGGGTCTGATGTATTAGTAACAGTCAGTCCGGGAACTTTACCTTGCAGCAGTTCCGAAGGTGAAGAAAATGCACCTTTATTTAATTGGTCTGCTTTCACTGTCGTGATAGAGCTGGTAACATCCTTACGCGTCATGCTACCATACCCCACTACTACTACTTCATCTAGTGTTTGGGAATCTTCTTCCATTACTACATTAATAGCGCTTTGGTTCACTTGAACCTCTTTTTTAGTAAAGCCAATGAAAGTAAATATGAGGGCTTGCCCTCTTTTCACTTCTATAGAGTATTTACCGTCAAGATCGGTGATACAACCATTGGTGGTGCCTTTTTCTAATACATTGACGCCTGCCAATGGTTCACCAGATTTGTCTGTAACAGTACCGGTAACCTTGTTCTGGGCAAATGCTAAGGTACTACTTAGCAAGAACACTACAAAGAGCACGCTTTGCGCAAATGTCCTTTTTCTTTTTAATTGTACATTCAGCATAAAATAAAGTTTTAGTTATAAATTATGTTCTCTTCTTCTATATATTTATAAATATTATTCTGGCTGCAAAAGTAGGTTGTACTTATTACAGATATATTTCAAGTATATTACAATATTACTGTAATATTTTGATATACAATTGATTGAACTGGGTGAGAGACAAAAGGATATTTGCTTTATATTACTATCTTTGGATAGATGTAATGTAAAGAATAAAGGCGGTCGTTCCATGTTGTCCTTTATTATAAGTGACAACTTTGGGAAAAAACGGGATAATGTCTTTGCCTCCATAGTATTTTAGATTTTGATTACCGCAAATCTAAGCCAATGAAGTTACAGTTAGGGAGAAAATGATGCAAATTAGGGGGAAAATAGTGAACTATCGTTTTTTTTCTGGATTATCCCGCCCAGTCTTCTCTATCCAGGTTCCTGTATCCGATGGCTTCTGCCAAATGTGAGGGCTGTATCAGGTCACTGTTTTCAAGATCGGCAATGGTACGTGCAACTTTTAGTATACGGTCGTAGGCACGGGCGGAAAGATTAAGCCTGTTCATTGCATTTTTCAGTAAGGCAAGACCTTTGTCATCCGGACGAGCATATAGGGAAAGTAGTTTGCTGCTCATTTGTGCATTACAGTAAACGCCCGGAATATCTGCATATCTGTTTTCCTGAATTTGTCGGGCGGAGATTACACGCTCCCGTATGCTGGAACTTGCTTCTCCCGGATGTGCATCGGACATTTTCTCAAAAGGTACAGGAACTACTTCAATTTGTAGGTCGATGCGGTCAAGTAGAGGGCCGGAGATACGATTCAGGTATTTTTGTACTTGTCCTGGGCTACATACACAAGCTTTTGTCGGATGATTGTAATATCCGCAAGGGCATGGGTTCATAGAGGCTACCAGCATAAAACTGGCAGGGTATTCCACATTGCTTTTCACACGGGAAATGGTGATCTTCCGGTCTTCCAGCGGTTGGCGGAGGACTTCCAGTACGCTGCGATTGAATTCCGGCAACTCGTCCAGAAATAAAATACCATTATGGGCAAGGCTGATTTCTCCTGGTTGTGGATAACTGCCTCCACCCGTCATGGCTACTGTGGAGATAGTGTGATGCGGATCGCGGAACGGGCGTTTTGAAATAAGCCCCGTATTGTTTTGCAGTCTTCCTGCCACAGAATGTATTTTTGTAGTTTCAAGGCTCTCTCCCAGGGACAGTGGGGGAAGAATGGATGGTAATCTTTTGGCAAGCATGGATTTTCCGCTTCCCGGGGCACCAATCAGAATAATATTATGTCCCCCTGCCGCGGCCACTTCCAGTGCACGTTTTACGTTTTCCTGTCCTTTTACATCCGCGAAGTCCAGATCAAAGCTACTTTGTTGTGCATAAAACTCTTCGCGGGTATTGACGATGGTAGGAGTGAGTTCCTGCTTCCCATTGAAGAATTCTATTACCTCTTTGATGTTTTCAACTCCATATACTTGAATCTGATTGACTACTGCCGCTTCAAGAGCGTTCTGTCTGGGTACTATGATTCCTTCGAATCCTAATTCACGTGCTTTGATGGCAATGGGCAGAGCCCCCTTGATGGGTTGCAGGCTACCGTCAAGGCTCAGTTCGCCCATCATCAAGTAGCGGTTCAGCTTATCCGGTTGGATTACTTCTCCGGCGGCAAGCATACCAATGGCAAGTGGGAGGTCATAGGCGGAACCTTCTTTGCGGATATCAGCAGGTGCCATATTGATGATGATATTGCTGGTAGGTATCCGGTATCCATTCACTTGTAGTGCGGAAATGATACGTTGGTGGCTTTCTTTGACGGCCGAATCCGGTAGTCCGACAAGATAGAACATACAACCTCTTGAACTATTTACTTCGATGGTGATGAGAGTTGCGTCGATACCTTGCACAGCTGCTCCGAAAACTTTGATTAGCACGTGTTTATTAGTGATTAGTGGTGAGTAGTTTTTTTCTTCTCCTTTTCTTTTTCAGCAATTTCTTTTAGCTTGTTCTCAATTGCTTTTTCATCCAGATTTTTACCTTCTATTCTTCCCGTAGGACTGAGAAGTATGTTGGTAGGAAGCGTCTGTATGGCAAATTGTTTGATAATCTCTCCGCTCCAGCCGGAGAAATCACAGGCTTGTTCCCATTTCAGCGTATCCGCTTTGATGGTTTCCTGCCATTTCTTTTTATCAAGATCGAGAGAAACGCCCAGCAATGCGAAGTTCTTATTCTTCTGCTCTTTCTTATAAATACGGCGGAACATGGCATTGTTTGCACGGCTGACCGTATCCCACGAAGCCCAGAACTGTATGAGCAGGTACTGGTCTTTAAAGTTGGAGCGACTTATATCTTTATCTTCCGCATTGCGCAGTCGGAAGTAGGGTGCCGATTTTCCTACAGCTACTTTTTCTTCTTCTTCAATCCGGTTCAGTAATGCATCCATGAAGGGGCGGTCCTTCAGTTCTCCGGTCATACGGTCTGCCAGTTTCTGGATTTGTGTCAGATCGGGTTGAGGGTTTTGCACAAAGTATTTATCCAGCAGATAGATACTGACTAATGAAGCAGGATGTTCAGTAATGAATTTCTCTGCTTTCTCTTCCAAAGCTTTTCCGGACGGGGTACCCAATCCTTTCAGGTCCTGGTTGAAGTCTGTTAATTCTTTATTGGGGGCATTGCCGCTGATTTGTAAAGAGGATAGTTCGGCCATGGAGCCTTTTATTTGTATCTTATTTCCTTTATTCAGGAAAAGCGGGTACTCCGTTCCATCACTGAATAATAAGATTGTGGTGACTAACGTATCAGCAGAAAGTGTCGCGGAGAATTTATCTTTTTCGGCAATCAGCGTATCCATGCGGTCATGCATTCTGTCCGCACCATATAAATAGATGGTATCATTCCCCAATCCTTTGATTTCTCCGCTGAGGCTGATACTATCGGTTTTCTTTCCACCACAGGCAGAGAGGCCGATTAATAGAAGATATAATAGACAGACGTTCTTCATCTCTAAATACTTTTCTGCGAAAGTACGGCTTTTGCAGATAATAAAAAAGAAATGCCCGACATTTCTCAATGCCGGGCATTCTATAGATATTTATTTATTTACTACATGAAATCACTAATCGTAATTAGTGAAGGGCTTCTTACTGAATGATGCTCATGAAATCTGCATTCGTGAAGTACTTAGCAAATTCCAGGTCAGAAGCAGCTTTCTTAGCTAATGAAGAATCTTTAGCTACAGCGCTCTTCAAGCTGCTGGTAACCATAGAAGAATTGTTAGTTCTTGCACCTAATACAGCCATCAGGTATTCAGTATAAGCGTCTGGCTTTTCTACACTTGCCAAAGTATTTTTAGCTTTGTTGTAGTCCTTAGCCAGAATCTGAGCCAAAGCGGCACTGTTAGATTTCGTGTTGCCGAATGCGCTTACGGCTCTGTCATATTGACCTTGAGCGACGTACAGGTTACCCAGAGCTTCGTTCAGTTCTTTTGCACCGGAAGCTTTGCTCAGGTAAGTTTCAGCAGCAGCTTTATCACCCTTTGTCAAAGCGATCAAACCAAGGTTCATGTTTACTTCAGGAGCATCCTTGATAGAAGCAGCTTTCTTGAAGTAGCTTTCAGCCTTGTCAAGATTACCTGCCTGGTAAGCCAGTTTACCTAAGTTATTGTAAGCGCGATAGTCGTTCGGATAAATCTGAGTAGCTTTAGTGAAGATTACTTCTTGTTTAGCCGGATCGTTGGTCAGAGTAGCTGCGTACAGCAATTCTTCCAGGCTCAGTTGCTTAGCATCTGTGTTAGCCAGGTTAGTGATTTCGTCATCAGACTTACCAATGATTTCATAATTCAAAGTCAGACGAGAACGACGCAATTGCGGCAAGATTTCGTCAGCTAAGTTCTTGTAAACAGAAGAAATGTTCTTGATTTCCTGCTCTCTTTGTTCAGGATCAGAATACATAGACAGAACGCGAAGGATCAGTTCTTTATCCTGGATATTAGATTTAGATACCAATTCCTGGAAACCTTCCCAGTCCTGAGCAGTATATTTTGTATCGATAGCAGCGTCAACTTTTGCTTTCTTCAAGTTTTGGTTGATAACCTTTGCTGTGTTGTCCTGGCGGTTTTCAGCCAACTTGGTGTTCAGGCTTACACCACCATCGGGAGATGCATAAGCGGAAACTTCGATGTTGCTGATCTTCTTGTTTACAGCACCGTCTACGTTCTTCACTTCTTCGTTGAATTCCTTAGCAGTTTTCAATTCGCTGGCGCGAACGTTAGCTTGCTGAATCAAGAACATGATGTTAGCATCGTGTTTTTCCTTGATGATACGTTGGAAAGCGTCGTCACCGTTAGCAGGAGTAGCGCTGCTCAGTGTCTGCTCAACCATTTCAGAAGTAGAAATCACACCGTCAGCTACTTTCACGGCAGGAATAGTAACTGTTTTGCTACCGATTGTGGCTTTGAATTCCAGATATAACTCTGATTTAGCCATTTCGGGAACATAGTCGAAAGAAGTTTTCATAGTGTAGTTACCACCCATCTTGTACGAGATGGTCTGGTCGTTACCTTCTACTTTTTCTCCCTGGAATACGGCCGACTGTCCTTTAGCTTCTCCACCGTTCCATTTCAGAACCGGAGTTACTTCTACTACAGCTTTCTTGTTAAAATACTTTTCAGGGAATTTTCCGTTGATAGTGGCGGGAACTTTGCCACCTACAGCTTCAAGAACCTGAGGGGTCACGGTGAAATAATCAGAAGATAATTCACCCATTTTGCTGCTACAAGATGAAAGTGCAACAACCAGTGCCATTAACAAAGGCAGATACAATCTCTTAGTCATTTTAGGTATAAATTAATTGTTTGTAATTGAAATTAGTCTATTGGTTTCTCTTAGTGCCTATTACCACATAATAATAGCCTCGCAAAGATATTAAATCTCCCGGCACAATCTGAAAGGAATAGCCAATTTTATTATAATTTAATGAAATCCTGTCTCTTTTCTGTACTTGATGTTCCTTGGATGGTGTTCAATGATCTCACTCCGCAACATATTCCGGTCGATATGGGTATAAATTTCGGTAGTTGCGATGGACTCGTGTCCCAGCATACATTGTATGGCACGCAGGTTTGCACCTCCTTCCAGCAAGTGGGTAGCGAAGGAATGGCGGAAGGTGTGCGGGCTGATATTTTTGGTGATACCGGCTTTCTCCGCCAACTCTTTTATCAGGTGAAAAACCATGATGCGCGAGATGCTGTTTCCCCAGCGGGCAAGGAATACATAATCTTCAAATCCTTTCTTTATTTTACCAACATTACGGTCGAGCAACCAGTATTTTATTTCTTTGATGGCACGGGGGGAAATAGGGACTAATCGTTGTTTGCTGCCTTTCCCTTCTACCTTGATAAAACCTTCGTCGAAATAGAGTTCGGACAGCTTCAGATTGCAAAGTTCCGAGACGCGCAGTCCGCAACTGTATAGGGTTTCCAGAATGGCCCGGTTGCGCTGGCCTTCCTTTTTGCTCATGTCTACAGTAGCTATGATGGTGTCTATTTCTTCTACGGTCAATACCTCCGGTAGTTTAAAACCTATTTTAGGACCTTCGAGCAACTCACTGGGATCATCCTCCCGATAGTCTGCCATAATCAGGAAGTGGAAGAATGATTTTATTCCGGACATGATGCGTGCCTGGGAGCGGGGATGGATGCCGATGTCATGCAAGCCGGCGGCGAAACGTTGCAAGTCGTCCAGAGTGACTGACAACATATCGATATTCTCTGCTTCCAGAAAACGCAGCAATTTGTCAAGATCGGTCAGATAGGCATCAAGCGTATTGGCAGAAAGTGCTTTTTCTAACTTTAGATATCGTTGGTACTTTCTGATTATCAACGCTTGTTTCTCCTTATTTACTGTTTTTTCGTCTAATTTCATTTCTTTTTTCTACCTTTGCACCGTGAAAATAGGCGGTAACCCGGCGGAATAATGCGAATTTGTTTCCGCTTTCAGTCTGCACTATCTTTACAGCTTGATTTTAACGTTTCTCAGACGTATCTGAGCCGTACTTCCTCCGTACCAGCTCCGTATCTGCTCCGTATCTATAGGCTTGGACTTGCTACGGAGCAGCTACGGACCTGACACGGAGTTCGTATGGACTTTATACGGAGTTGGTACGGACCTCGTACGGAGTTGATACTTTCGGGAGACAAAGGTATAAAAAATTGTGTTATGAGGATACAAATAATTAACGGCCCGAATATCAATCTATTGGGTAAGCGTGAACCTTCCATTTACGGCAGTGTTACTTTTGAGGATTACCTTGCTGAACTTCGTAAGAAGTACGCTGACGTGCAAATAGACTATTTCCAGTCAAACATTGAGGGAGAGCTGATAGACAAAATCCAGCAAACCGGTTTTGAGGTGGATGGAATCATCCTGAACGCAGGTGCTTACACCCACACCTCCATTGCTTTGCAAGATGCCATCCGTTCAGTGACTTCTCCGGTCATCGAGGTGCATATTTCCAACGTGCATGCCCGTGAGGCTTTCCGGCACGTGTCTATGATTGCCTGCGCCTGTAAAGGTGTGATTTGCGGTTTCGGCTTAAACTCCTACCGTTTGGCGCTCGAAGCGTTGATAAGTGATAAATGATTAAATAAATAGGTATAAGATTATGTTATTGAAACAGACTAAAATCGTTGCAACCATTTCAGATAAGCGTTGTGACGTTGATTTTATAAAAGGCTTGTTTGAAGCCGGTATGAACGTGGTGCGTATGAACACGGCGCATCTTGGGTATGACGGCCTTGAGAAGTTGATAAATAATGTTCGTACGGTGTCCAACCGCATTGCTATCCTGATGGATACAAAAGGTCCGGAAGTCCGCACCACTATTAGTGAAGAACCTATACCTTATAAAACGGGAGACAGGGTGAAAGTGGTAGGCAATCCTGATATTCCCACTACCCGTGAGTGCATCTCTGTTTCTTATCCCAATTTTGTGCACGATGTGTCGGTAGGCGTCCACATTCTTATCGACGATGGCGATCTGGAAATGATAGTTGTAGATAAGACTCCCGAATATTTAGTGTGCGAGGTGCAGAATGAAGCTACGCTGGGAAGCCGCAAGAGCGTCAATGTACCGGGTGTACGCATAAACCTTCCTTCTCTGACAGAGAAGGACCGCAATAACATCCTTTATGCCATCGAGAAAGATATTGACTTCATAGCACACTCTTTTGTGCGCAACAAACAGGATGTTCTTGATATACAGGAAATCCTGGACGCTCATAACAGTGATATCCGCATCATTGCCAAGATTGAAAACCAGGAAGGTGTGGATAACATCGACGAGATTCTGGAAGTAGCCGATGGTGTGATGGTAGCTCGTGGTGACCTTGGCATCGAAGTTCCGCAGGAACGTATCCCCGGCATCCAGCGTTTGCTTATCCGTAAGTGTATTCTGGCTAAGAAACCGGTAATAGTAGCTACCCAGATGCTCCATACGATGATTACGAATCCGCGTCCTACCCGTGCAGAGGTGACGGATATTGCCAACGCCATCTATTATCGTACGGATGCTTTGATGTTGAGTGGTGAAACAGCTTATGGTAAATATCCGCTGGACGCTGTGAAGACCATGACGAAAGTTGCCGCACAGGCAGAAAAAGATAAACTGGCAGATAATGATATCCGTATTCCATTGGATGAAAACAGTAATGACGTGACTGCCTTCCTGGCAAAGCAAGCTGTAAAAGCTACTTCTAAGTTGAAGATACGTGCCATTATTACCGATAGCTATAGCGGACGCACTGCCCGTAACCTTGCTGCATTCCGTGGTAAATATCCAGTGCTGGCTATTTGCTATAAAGAAAAGACAATGCGCCATCTGGCACTTTCTTACGGTGTGGAAGCTATTTACATGCCGGAACTTGCTAACGGACAGGAGTACTATTTCGCAGCTCTGCGCCGTCTGCTGAAAGAAGGTCGTCTGTCTGAAACAGATATGGTGGGCTATCTGAGTAGCGGTAAAGCCGGAACACATACTTCTTTCCTCGAAATAAATGTTGTAGGAGATGCCCTGAAGTATTCTGAAGAAAGTGTGTTGCCGAATAAAAACAGATACCTTTAACTAAATTAAAAATGAGGAATGAAGAATGAAGAATTAGATTGCGCTACTTGCTGCATAGTAATTCTTCATTCTTCATTCTTCATTCTTCATTTCTATGACCATAGACGAATATATCTTGCAGCATATTGATGATGAAGGCGAATATCTGAAGGCTCTTTATCGGGATACACATATTAAGTTATTGTATCCGCGTATGGCATCGGGCCATTTGCAGGGGCGGATGCTAAAGATGTTTGTCAAAATGATACGTCCTCGTCGTATTTTGGAAATAGGTACTTATAGCGGTTATTCGGCTCTTTGCATGGCCGAGGGTTTGCCGGAAGATGGAATGTTGTATACATTCGAGATCAATGATGAGCAGGAAGACTTTACCCGGCCTTGGTTGGAGAACTCTGCTTATGCAGACAAAATCAAATTCTATATAGGTGATGCACTGGAGATGATTCCACAGTTTGATATTACTTTTGACCTTGCCTTTATAGATGGTGATAAGCGCAGATATATAGACTATTATGAAATGGTGTTGCCCCGTCTCTCCGCTGGTGGTTATATCATTGCTGATAACACTTTGTGGGACGGGCATGTGCTTGAAGAACAACCACATCGCACTGATCTGCAAACTATAGGTATTAAAGCCTTTAATGACCTTGTTGCACAAGATTCACGGGTAGAGAAGGTGATTCTTCCTTTGCGTGACGGCCTGACAATTATCCGCAAGAAATAATCTCTAACCTACATTGTTCATAGCAGGGTAGTTAAAGGGAGTTATCCCTTTTACTCCGGAGTGTGAATTATTCAGGCTAAGACAGGGGATAAGTAATTGTAACCACTTTCTGTTCTCCCTCTGAAATCTGATAGCTTCCTTTAAATGCTTCCAAATAAAGCCGGTTGATGTCGTGCAGGATACGTTGTTCCTGTTCGTCTTCCCATATTTGGTAGAGAGGGCTTCCTTTTACCGTGATTTTGAGATATTGGTCTTCCTGGGTCAGTGCATATTCTACCTGGCAAACTTCTCCGGTATATAACCTTGGCACGGACAATAGTGATGAGAGCAGTTTGAGGAACCATCTGCTGTCTGCCTGTATGGATAGTGCTTCAAGCTCCGTATGGAAGTGTGGGTTCACCATTGTGGTCTGCATATTTACCATCATTTTCACTTCCTGGCAAAGTTGTACTGCATCGCATTCCTGTACGTTAAAGCGCATCATTCCTGCCTCAAGGCGTGATAAATCAAGGATGTTATTTATCAGAGCCAATAGCTTTTCTGAATTGTTTTTTATGGCAGCCGAATATTCCTGTACTTCTTCTTCGGAGAGATCTTGCTCGGCAGACAGCAGTTCGGAAAAGCCTACGACTGTATTTAATGGTATGCGAATTTCGTAAGTGATGTTTTGCAGAAAATATTCTTTCATCTTATCTGCTGCCTCTATCGTTTCCAATGCTTGCCGGGTTTCTTCTTCCGAACGGCGTAGTTGTAGGTGAATGCGGAAGGCATGCATGATGGCAAGAAGCATCAGAATAAGTATGATGGAGGATGCTCCGACGTATATCCACCGGTATTGCTTGGTCATCAGTTCTTTGTCTAATAAGGCTTTTTGGATTTTATAGTTAGCCTGATATACCTCTTCATGGCGCTGCAGCATATCCTGGTTGAGGGAGTCGCCTTTCTGTGCGGCTGTCTTATAAATGTTGGCAGCTTCTTCATGTCGGCCGGCTTCCATCATAGCTTCCCCTTTCATTTTGAGGATGCCATTCTCATGAAAAGGTTCTGCTCCGCGGCAAGCAGATATGGCCAGATTAAATTCGTAGAAACATTTGTCCCAATCTTTCTCCAGCTTATAGTATATGCCCCATAGAGCATGATAATCAATATAGTAGCTGAAAAAGCTTTCTTTATCATAATACTTCCCGGCCCTTATCAGATGTTGTTTCAGGTTTTCTTTGTCTCTGTTTTTTGCATAAATCATGCCGAAGGATATTTCAGTTTCTAAGAAAGTGCTTTTCAGTGTATTTATAACTTGTGGACCTTTTTCCTGCATCTTTTTTAGCACTTTTTCCTGTTGTTCCAATTCACTAAGACCCTCCGTATACTTCTCCTGCTCCATATATATTTTCGCTAAATTTCCGTGTATTAACAGGAGTGAATATTCGTTGGCATTCGGATTTTCTTCCAGAGTTTGTTTATAGGTTTGAATTGCTTCGTCATACTGCTCTGCGAAATTCAACGCTTGTGCTAAAGCTATGAGCGAAACGAATGCTCCACTTTCATACTTGATTCGGATGGCCTCCTTTCGCATCTCTTTGGCCTGCATGATAGCGTATTCCGTATCTCCCTGGGCACATCTCATTTGGAGCATGCCTAACCAGACCGTATAATAGAGTGAGTAATCCTTATATCGGTAGGCGGCTTCTTTTAATTTTAGGAGATACTGTTCCATTTCAGAAGCCTCACCCCGGTATTCATAGTGACGGCAGTAGTCAAAGAGGGTGTACAGCTCTTCTTCGTGCATCCCTTTTCGTTTGGAGAGTACAAGGGCTGAATCCAGATATTCTAAAGCTGCCTCCTGACCTATATATTGCTGGAATGCTCCTCTCAATATCTTTGAGCGGAGAGTATCGTTTGTCTCAGAGTTAATGACTTGAAAGATGCTGTCACGGAATTGTTCTTCCGTTGAAGTCGGTGAGTTTGCCTTTGTCTGAAGCAATATCCCCATCATAAACAGGGTGATTAATATTGTTTTCTTCATGCTTTTCCCTCCTGTTTTAACGGGTGGGTGAAAATGAAACGCGAACCATCGGTATACTGCGGATCTATCCATATCTTTCCACCGAGACGGGTGATTATAAGTTGGCAGATAGCTAATCCGAGGCCTGTTCCCTGAGATTTCTCGTTTACTCTTTCGAAACGTTCGAATATGCTGCCTTGCTTTTCTAACGGAATACCGCAACCGGTATCTGTGATTGAGAATTGTGCCATGCCTTTTTCGTTTTGTTCCAGTAGCAGGGTGATACTTCCTTCTTTTGTGAATTTGGTAGCATTGACTAAAATATTGATTAGCACCTGGTGCAACCGAAGTGTATCAGTCTCAATCTCTAAAAGAGGAAGTTCTGTTTTGAAAAAGATTTCAGCCTGCGTTTGCTTGATGCCTTCCAGGGTCTGGATGATGCCTTCACATAAATCTACTGCGTTGCATTGTTTGAGATTGAATTTCATGTTTGTTACGTCAAGACAGGAAATGTCTACCACGTCGTTCACCAGATTCAATAACAGGCGTGAGTTCAGTTGGATAATGTCATTGCATTGTTTTCGCGTTTCCTCATCAATACCCGGAGTGGTCAGTACATCGGAGAAACCGGACAAGGCATTTAGCGGAGTCCGGATTTCGTGGCTCATATTTGATATGAACAGACTCTTGTTGCGTATTGAATTTTCTACGGCTTTCTCTGCTTTCTGCAATTTCCGCTTTGAGAGCATTAATTTCTTTGCTTGTCTTTTCAAGTAGAGAAAACAAATGCCGGCAACAATGATAAGGCAGGGTAATATGATAAGGGCTAATAATAACAAATGATTTTGTTGCTGGTTGTTAGCCAGTTGCAATTCATCAATGGAGTATGTCTTCCGTAAATCCTTTACCTTGTGAGAATTGATTTCCTTGTAATCGGTATCAATCTTATCTCCTAATTCTTTGTATAGATTGGCAGCTTTTTCATATTGTTGTTCTTTCATATGCTGATTCGCAACTTTCCATAGGCTGTCTTGTTTTCTGTCTTGGTTAGCGTAACTGCTAAGAAGCAAAGAAAATAGAAATAGTAGTGTGAAGACAGGTTTTTTCATGTTTGTTTGATTAGTGTCGCTGCAAAGATAATTTTATTCTGGATTAATTGTCTTGATAATCGTGCTAAAAAAAGTATAATTTATCAGCTAACTGAGATATTTCAGTAACTTTGTCTCTAAATTAAAGAAATATATAGTATGGAAACTACCAGACAGAACAAAATATCCCGTTTGCTTCAAAAAGAATTGAGTGAAATTTTCTTGTTGCAAACCAAGTCGATGCCGGGCATATTGGTGTCGGTCAGTGCAGTGCGCATCAGCCCCGACCTGAGCGTGGCACGTGCTTATCTCAGTATCTTCCCTTCGGAAAAGGCGGAAGAAATGATTAAGAATATCAATGATAATATGAAGTCTATCCGTTATGAGTTGGGAACGCGTGTACGCCATCAGCTTCGCATCATTCCCGAATTGAAGTTCTTTGTGGATGACTCGCTGGATTATCTTGAGAAAATAGATGAATTGTTGAAGTGAACCTTCCCTTCTACATAGCCCGGCGCTATCTCTTCTCCAAGAAGAAGCACAACGCTATCAATATCATTTCCGGCATTTCGGTGTGCGGAGTGGCATTGGCTACGTTGGCGTTGGTCTGTACACTCTCCGTGTTTAATGGTTTTCAGGACATGGTGGCGGGGTTCTTTACAGCTTTTGATCCGGAATTGAAAATTACGGTTCGTGAAGGAAAAGTATTTGAACCACAGGGGGCAGCCTTTCAGGAAGTGCGCTCTTTGCCGGAGATTGATGTCTGGACAGAGACGCTGGAGGAGAATGCCATGGTGCAATATAAGGACCGTCAGGCTATGGCTATTATTAAAGGGGTGGAAGATAATTTCGAGGAGCTTACGTCTATTGATAGTTTGCTGTACGGCGCAGGTGAATTTATCCTGCATGACTCTATCGTAGATTATGGCGTATTGGGTGTGGAGCTGATATCTGAGTTGGGAACAGGACTTCAGTTTGTTGATCCTCTTCAAGTGTATGCTCCCAAACGGAATGTACGCGTGAATATGGCTAATCCTTCCGCTTCTTTCAATCGTGATTACCTTTTTTCTCCCGGTGTAGTGTTTGTGGTCAATCAGCAGAAGTATGATGCGCGCTACATTCTTACTTCTCTTAGCTTTGCTCGTAATCTTTTTAATTATGACACGGAGGTGTCGGCTGTGGAATTGAAGTTGAAGCCGGGGGCGGATGTCACGGCTGTGCAGAGAAAGATTGCCCGTATCCTGGGTGATGAATTTGTGGTACTGGACCGTTATGAGCAGCAGGCAGATGTGTTCCGTATTATGGAGATAGAGAAATTCATATCTTATCTTTTTCTCACATTTATTCTTGCGATAGCCTGTTTCAATGTGATTGGGTCTCTTTCCATGTTGATCCTGGATAAACGCGAAGACGTGGAGACTCTGCGTAATCTTGGAGCTGATGACCGCTTGATAGCCCGTATATTTTTGTTTGAAGGTCGGCTTATTTCCCTGTTCGGTGCACTTTCCGGTATTGTTTTGGGGCTGTTGCTTTGCTATATCCAGCAGCGTTTTGGCATCATCTCCTTAGGTGGCGGTAGTGGCAGCTTTATTGTGGATGCTTATCCAGTCAGTGTGCATGCAACGGATGTAATACTGATATTTATTACGGTGATTACTGTCGGATTCCTTTCGGTGTGGTATCCGGTGCACTATTTGACGCGGCGGTTACTGAAGAAATAATGTCAGTTTTCGGTTACGGCAGATTCCTATAAATTGAGTGACGGATGATGAAATACCTGTTAGTAGAAGACGAACGTTTCGCTTACGAAGAAATGAAGCGGATGATGGAGAAGTTACGCCCCGATTATCAATTGGAGGCATGGACAGCCACTGTGGAGCAGACCGTACAATTTCTGAAACATCATCCGGTAGATCTGATGTTGCTGGATATCCGGTTGACGGATGGATACAGTTTCGACATTTTTGAGCAGATGCAGGTTACGACGCCTGTTATCTTTACTACTGCTTATGATGAGCATGCCATACAGGCATTCAAGGTGAATAGTGTGGATTATCTGCTGAAGCCTGTGGAGGAAGATGATTTACTGGCGGCATTGAGGAAATTTGAACAGTTCAGGGTTGTGCAACCTCCCGCTACCGATTACAGGAAACTGGAAGAAGCATTGATGAGTAATTGTAAAAAGAACCGTTTCCTTATCCAGAAAGGTGATGCATATCATTATGTGGAGACTTCGGATATCGCTTTCTTCTACAGTGAAGAAAAAGTAGTCTTTCTGCATACCTTTTCAGATAAACGCTATATTGTGGACTATACTTTGGAACAGATAGAGCAGTTGCTGGATGAGAGGACTTTCTTTCGTGTTTCCCGCAATTGCATTGCCAATATCAATTCTATCCATAAGATATCCAAGTACTTCAACAGTCGGTTGAAGTTGAGCTTCCAGCCTGAATGTCCGCACGAGGTTTTAATCAGTCGTGTGCGGGTTCCTGATTTCCTGAAGTGGGTGGATGGTGTACTTTAAAATGCGTTTGGGGGATGAAGAATAAATGGTATATCCTGCTTTTCATAGTGATCATTGCAATTTCTCTGTTTGCATTCCAGTATGTGGCGGAGCTTCTTTCTGACGCTCCCCGGAGCCTGAGTTTGGAGACACAGTATCTGCTCAATTTACCTGCATGCATCTTTGTGGGGATTGTTGACTTTCTCATCATTGTTATTGTTCATAAGAAGCTGGACAACATTAACAATACCATGAGAATATTTATCGATTTGCTGTTGGCATCCGTGTGGGTGAGTGGCTTCGGCATAGCGGCAAATTATATCCTGTCCATTATTCTGGAGGAACCTTGGCCGGAAGATTATGCTCTGCTGAAAATGTCTCTGCCGGTAGTACTTTGGAATAGCATGATTGTTCTTCTGATTGAGATATTCTTTTATCAGCAAAGCCAAATGGAAGCAGAGAAGAAACTGGCAATTATAGAGAAAGAGAAGATTCAGTATCAGTATGAAACCTTGAAAGCCCAGATAAATCCACATTTCCTGTTCAATAGCCTGAATGTGCTATCCTCACTGGCCTATAGTGATGCGGAAAAGACCAATCTGTTTGCTAAAAAGCTGTCAGGTGTCTACCGTTATCTGTTGTTCACAAACAATCGTCCGATGGTTACTTTGAAGGAAGAACTGGCTTTTCTGGAAAGCTATGTATTTCTGGAGAAGATTCGCTTTGAAGATACATTGTTCATCGAGATAGACGAATATGATTTGTACGGAACCAGATTGATCATTCCCGTCAGCTTGCAACTGCTGGTAGAAAATGCGATTAAGCATAATATAGCTACTTTAAAGAATCCACTTATTGTTCGGATAGGTTTTACCGATGAAGGGATCATGGTTTCCAATAATCTGCAACTGCGGAGTTCGGTAGATAGGGGAGGTGTAGGATTAGGGAATCTGGAAAAGCAATACGCCTTGTATGATAAAGCAATTGATATAGTGAAAAATGCTACAGAATTTGTGGTGAGAGTCCCTTTCCTCGAATAATCTTCTTTTTTCCTTTTGTTCCATCTTTGGGATAATGAAATTCAACAGGTCTTTCATGCAGTTCGTCGGAAAAGACTTATACCGGACAAGCTAATCTCTTTTCTTTGCAATAAAATAATCTAATTTATTAGCAATGAGACGATTCTCTTATCTTTTATTTCTGTTGCTCTTAGTGGCAGCAATCGACGGTTTTGCACAAGGAGTTCTTAAAACGGAGTATATGCCTGCCTCTTCTTTCAGAGATGAAGCGGGGAATAAATTGGGTTCGGGCGATTTATTAAAATTCACCGGAGCATATACGCTGCCCTTTTCGCTGAAGCAGAATGCATCGGGACAACCTGTCATGTGGTCGGCATCGGTCAGAGGGACTTATGCGATGCTTAATAATCGACAGATGGCTCTGGATATACATCCGGATGAGGTGTTGAGTGGCAGCCTTAACCTGACACATGTACGGCCCTTGTCGAAGAAGTGGTACATGATAGCCAGTTTGGGAGCAGGCATTTATTCGGCACCGGATGCAATTACCTGGCAGAGTGTATTGGTGAATGGGGGAGTGATTTTTGTGTATAAATGCAGGAAAAATCTGGATATAGGTGTTGGGGCTGGATTGACGAACTCATTTGGAGTACCTATTGCCATGCCGATGTTCTTTCTTAACTGGCAGCTTTCCGGTAATTATGAGGTCAATGTGAATCTCTCTTCCGGTGTTGAAGTGTCCGGGGCGGTACGTTTGGGAGATCGGTTTAAGCTGAGGCTGGTGGCAATGGAAATGGATGGAATATCTTCTGTGATGGATGTAGAGGGGAAGTCTATGATATATGCTTCGGTTATGATGCGATCTTATCTCTGTCCGGAATACAAAATAGGTAAGAAGTCGTGCCTGTATTTGGGGATAGGGGGCAATTGGCTCAGGTCTGGCGATCTGACTAAACGTACGCTTAAAGGGTTTGTAGACAATATGTTCAGTGATAAGGATGATCCGTATTTCAATCCGACGGTTTACTTTTCCGCCGGAGTGAAGTGTGGGTTTTAGACAGAATGCGTTCAACAAAAAGTTGGATCAAGTTGCTCTCACTGCTCTCACTTTGTATATAAAGCAGTAATAATAAGAATCTTAAGTGTTAGTGAGAGCAACTTTTAAGAGTGAGAGCAAAAAGGGAGCTCTCACTCTTGCAATCAATCCGGATCAGGATGATGCATATATTTACTTTATATCAGGGGTTATTGTGTTGAGAACCAGTGATCTATCCCTTTTCCCTTAGGGGTAGCCGGGTGTTGACCTAGGTTAACAGGCCTATCAACCTTGGTTGACGAGCCGGTTAACCAAGGTTGGCAGGCTTGTCAGCCAAGGTTAACACCCGGTAATGCTTACTGTAGAGATACAGAAACAACCGGGCAAAAAGAAATAATCAATGGCTTAGTGCTGATTCTCTGCATGAGTAGAATGCCAATACTCGCTCTTTTAGCAGATACGCATACTTTGCTTGTGATTGTTTCGATAATGCCTCTGCCAGTTTCATTTTTATTTCGTTGTATTCATATACGGCTGACTTCCCCGAAGCATACTTCTCCAAAGCATAGCGATGTGCCTCTTCATTGGCAACGACGGCTTTGGAGGTCGATTCGTATTTTTCCAATGCGTTCACTGCATCCGTATAAGCTTTTTCAATCTCCTTATATAGGTTCTTTTTCTCATTTTCCAGAGACAGACGGGCATTACTCTCTTCTATTCGTGCGGTGCGGACTTCATTCCGGGTTGAAAATCGGTCGAAAAGAGGGATACTCAGTGATAAATAGACACTTTTCTGCATATTATTTTGGAGTTGCTGCCTGAAGGATGGATTTATGCTGTTCCCCGAATGGTAATAGCCGGTGCTGATACCTGCACCCAATGAAAGCGTGGGGTAGTATCCTGCTTTGGCCACTTTGATGGCTTTTGAACTGCTTTGCAGTGAATAATAGGCCTGTTTTATTTGAGGCATACAGTTCAGTGCGGCTGCATAGATGGTTTGGGGCATGATGGTATCTGTCCGGGATATGTTCTCATCAAGAGAATCGATGTCGAACTCCTCATGCCCTTGCAGTTCCATGAGCTGTATGAGGTCGAGGAGGGAGAGACGGAGTGAGTTTTTGGCTTCCGTTGCCGTCAGTTCATCGTCAGCCAATTGAGCTTTGACATCATATAGCTGGGATTGCGGTGCTTTGCCGTTTTCTATCAGAAGCAATGTCCGGTCTTCTTGTTCCCGGGTCAAACGGATTTGCTCCCGGGCAATCTTATGGATTTCCTTGTTCAGCAGAATCTGGAAATAGCAGCTTGTGACATTCAGTGATAAATCGTTTTCTATAAGTTCCTTATCAGCTTCGGCTGCCATCAGGTCGAACTTGTTGCGTGATACGGATGCACTCCGCCGGAAACCTGTGAAAAGAGGCATTTCTGTGCTTACGGAGAAGGAGGAGCTTTGTGTATTGCTGTCTTCGTATGCATTGCTGCGATTGAGCGAGCGTCCGAAGTCGAACTTTTGAGAAGTTCCGGCACTGAGGTCGGGCAGGAAACTGTTTTTTAAAGTGCTTTTTTCTACTTTTAGTTTTTCAATGCGGTTCCGGCTTTGTTTTACTTCAATATTGTGCCGGATGGCGTGATCGATACACTCTTGGAGAGACCATCTTCTATTTTGTGCCTGTACATTGCCGATAAAGGCGAAAGTCGTGATTGCCACGCTTATCATTATTAATTTCTTCATAAAAATAACATCGTTTGATTACTGTATGATTCTATTGCTTTGTTGTTGCAAAAATAGAACACTGACAGCTCAAACGATGTTATAGAAATGTTATCGCTATGTTAAGGTTATTCGAACATGGCAAACTGCTCGTTCCAAAGCCTGAAGTATGGTCCGCCTGCCTCGTAGAGCTGGCTGTGTGTGCCGGTTTCTGCCACTTTACCCTTGTCAATCACTACAATGTTGTCGGCACATCTCACTGTAGTCAGTCGGTGGGCAATGATGATTACCGTTTTCCCCTTTCCGGCCAATGCATCCAGTGTTTCTTTTACATAACGTTCGGCTATGGAATCCAGTGACGAAGTGGCTTCATCGAAAATCAGGATTTCCGGTTCTTTATACAGGGCGCGGGCTATGGCAAGTCTCTGACGCTCGCCTCCGGAAAGGGTGGCGCCGTGTTCGCCTACTTGAGTCATGTAGCCATTAGGCAGCCTGTCTATAAAATCTGTCAGACCAAGCTGTTTCACCAGACTGCTAATACGTTTCATGTCCGGTTGCGTATCACCGAGTGCTATGTTTTCGGTGACGGTTCCGGCAAACAGCTCGATTTGCTGGGGGACGGTGCCTACCCGACGCCGGAGGCTGCGATTGTCAATCTGTGCAATGTCATAGTCTCCAATGCGGATACGTCCGGACTGAATGGGGTAGATGTGCTGCAAAAGGGAAATCAGTGTTGTTTTACCCGAACCGCTTTCTCCGATGACGGCGGTAGTCTTGCCCTTTTCTATGGTTAGATTCAGGGAGTTGAATACTTCTTTGCGTGAACCGTATCTGAAAGAAACATTCTCAAAAATGATGTCGCCCATCATGTCCGGTTCCAGAATGATCTTTTGTTCATTGTCCTGCTCCCTTTCCAAATCCATAATCTGAAACAGACGGTCGGCGGCTATCAATGCATCCTGAATAGTCTGGTTGGATGATATCAGCGAACCGATGGGCGAGATGACGTAACCGACCAGAGAATAGAATACCATGAGCGTGCCGGGTGTCATCTCCTGATCGATAACCAGAATGCTGCCCAGCCACAAGATGGCGATTGTGATTCCTGTAGATACGAATTGGATGCCTCCTTGTGCCAGGATGGAACCGTAAATACTTCGGTAAGTATTCTTCAATAAATGTACAAAACGACTTTCTGTCTTCAGGTTGGCATACTCTTCGATGCCGAAACGCTTAATGGTTGAAATGGAATTGATGGACTCTACCAATTGGGATTCCAGATCGGCACTGCTTTCCATGATGCTGCGTTGGTATTTCCGGTTCAGCTTGTTGAAGCCCCAGAAGATGAGCAGGAATAGCGGTGCGGATATCAGGGTCATGACTGCCAGTTTCCAGGAATAAATGAACATCAGGCACAGGGAGAACACCAGTATCATAATATTCACTACCAGATCGAGAGACACGTTGTTGATGAAGTTACGTATTTTCACGGCATCGTTCACGCGTGAAATGATTTCACCTACGCGCATGGTGTCGAAGAACTGTTGAGGCAGGGTCAGCAGATGTTTGTAATATCCCAGGATCAGGGCTGCATCGATTCTTTGTCCGGTTTTCAGTGCCAGAATGCTTTTCATTGCACCGATGAAGGTGCGCAGCAACAGGATAATGAGCATAATCACTCCCATCAGATTCAGCAAATTGGTGTTTTTGTCGACCAGTACATAGTCTGTGATTTTGCCTACATAGATAGAAGTGGATAATCCCAAAATACTGAAAACAAGTGCACCGAAGACGGCTTGCAGCATTACGGACTTATGGGGTGCCAGCAATGAAAGGAATTTCTTGCTCATGCTGGTTTGCTGATTTCCCTTTTTGAAGGTCTCTTCCGGTTCCATCAATACCAGTATGCCTGTCCAGTCGTGCCGGAAGTCTTCGTGTAAAACCTTATGCATCCGTCCGTCTCCGGGATCCATATATGTGATGTGTGTCTTCGTCACTTTGTAGATTACGACAAAGTGTTGAAGTTGTTTGTGATTTACCAGCACATGTGCAATGGTTGGCTTGGGAATCGTGTACAGTGCATCGAACTGTGCGCGGACGCCTTTGGCGGACAATCCCAGTTTGTTGGCGGCTTCTATCAGTCCTAATACATTCGTACCTTTCTGGTCGGTGAATGCATATTGGCGGATGCGCGATACCGGGAAGCGCAGTCCGTAGTGGGCGCATACGGAAGCCAGACAGGCTGCTCCGCAATCGGTGATGTCATGTTGTTTGATCTTGGTACCTTTTTTCATTTTATCTCTGTTTTTATTATTTGCTACTTAATGTTTACTTACTGTTTTTGGGCTATCATCTCATTAGCCGTGTATTGTTTTAAGGAGTATTTTTTCTGTGAAGCAAAAGTACGGGGTTAGTGGAAGAAGTTGTGTTATTGCTATGTTATCGCTATGTTAAATTGATGCTGCGTAGAATAATACAAGAATATTCCTGCAATGTTGTCTGATTAGAGGGAAAGAATAAACATTATTCTTCTTTAATGATTAGCGTTTTTAGTATTTTTGCATCTGAGAAAGTACGAGTATATGAATGAAAATCAAATAATCTGTTGCCACCAGTCGTACAAATATTAAGTGGTTTGTTTCAATAATGAGGCAAAATTACACTGATAAAAAAATACGGTATGTTATAGGAATGGTATTGCTATGTTAAAAGTGGATGGTAGATAATCTCACTTGGTGCGTTCTCTCACTAAATGTGGAATATATCTATTCTTTTCATGAATATCTCCTAATCCTAATTTAGGATACACCATGCCTCCGATTCCTGGTATGACCTGTCCATGCTCATCCCTTTCGGTATCAATTGCGAAAGTTAAGAAGTTGAATTTGTTACTTATATCTTCCGGAAATTCCATTTTAAGGTTTGATTCTGCGTCTTTATACATAACGGGAGATACAACGAATATATACTTGGGCGTTATTTCGTTTACGAGTCGGGTTAATTGAGTTTTTACAACACAAGAAGTGCTGATAATGGATTTTACAAGAATTAATGTCTCACAATTATGGATAGGCTCTATATATGATTTTACGATAGGGCTATATTCAATCTTTTTTTCCGCATCGAAAGAAAGTCTTTCGTTCCAGAACACTGCCAATGAAACTTTTTTCTGAGTAAGAGAATTCAGTACCCCATGCACTAACCAGTCTGCGTCTTCAGAAGCGCATGCCAACATTGTGTTTCCTAATTTATCATGCATCTGATGACTCAGCAGGAGTCCCAATGCTTTCCCCAATTGATAAAATGCATCACGATAACTTTCAACGCTGGTGTGTGAGTCAATCAAGGCCAGCATTGAGTTAATAATGCTATGCTTATTGTCATTTGGGATATTTACATACGTTCTCATACTCAATTTTAGCCTAATAATTCGATTAAAGCCCATTTATCTGTGGGATTGATATTCAGTATTATACTTTCTAATTCTTCAGTCCAGGGAGTACTTCCGGTCATATATCCACACGACCAATATAAAGTAGTTCCATTTATGTTATAGGTGAATCCTTCTATTTTATTGAATATATCTTGGCATTCTTGTGAAATGGTTCTGGTCGGATAGGTAACCATGTTTACATATCCTTTTCCCATTTTCTGTATATCGTCGACAATCTGCTGTAGAGAGATGCTCTCTTGTGCGCAGGAATACCATACTCCTAAAATAGCGGATGCGATTCCGGATAATACTTCATCTGTAGCCTCGGGCTGTGCCGTTATTTGTTTTATAGCATCTTTAAATGGAGGATAAGATAGTATTAGCTGATTTAGGGTCGAATAAAAAGGAAAATGAACAACCGATGTATATTGGGATATTCCAATAGGTATTTCGGTTATATTACTGTTTTGATCGGAATAAATGAGTTTTAACTCAAAATTTTCTTTGTTTTCGGAAGATATCTCCATTTGCCTTTTAAAGTCGCCGCTTAGAGTGTGTGACGTTCCTGTATGCCACGTCAGAGATGCTACATTCTTTAGTTGGTGATATGTTTTGTGTGAATCAGGAGTGCTTATTAGCAAATCATCTACGAATGCATTTTCTAATTGTGAACTGAAATGAACATTTTCCAATTTTTCCAGATAGCGAAACATGCAGTTAGCAATCTGGTAGGTAGCATAATAGTTTTCATACGTATTACCTTTACTATTGTTTAGGCCACCCTTATGTTTATTTTTTAGATATTCTCTTTCCTCTGAAGTAATAGGCATGACATTTCGCTTTTTGATATTTCTTTAAAACGATTTACTTTAATATTATTATAGATAACCATGTCGAAGAACATAGATTTAGGGCGAACCCAAATGCTATGCTCTCCGTATAAAGCTTGGTAGACGACCATTTCTTCCAGCGTTTCGCTGTGTTTGGCTGTGCCTAACATTTTATATAATCCACCTTTAAAATGTAAGAAATATCGTTCCTCGTTCATACTGTTATGTATTATTTGAATATAAAAGTAGTAATTTCTCGAAGAATAATATCTATCTTACTTGATTATTTGTTTTTTTAACGTTGTATAACTGGCGCTTTTACGCTTGCTATCATCTCATTAGCCGCATATTGTCTTGGATTTGCCCAGTCGTCAATCTTCTGATAAAGCAGATCGAACAGGGAGCGGCGTGTCACCATGAAGTGTGCACTGGCGGTCATACCTTTTTTCAGCTTTCCTATCTGTCCGTTTTTCAGTGTCAGGTAATCTTGTTCCATTTCACATTTCACTTTATAGAAAGAGTTGCCTTGATTGTCCGTCAGGAAGTCGGAGGAGATTTCTTTTACCTTTCCGGGTAGTGTGCCCCATTCGTTATAATTGAAAGATTCCACTTGTATATTGACCGGCATACCTATGTTCATAAAACCGATATTCCGGGGAGTGACGTATACTTCGAGGCAGAGTGTGGAGTCGGGACTGATTACTGCCAGTGATTGTCCGGCTTGAATGCTACTTCCCCGATATATGCCGGAGAACTGGTCGAGCGTGCCGTCTACCGGACTGCGGACGATATACATATCTTGGTCTTTTACCTCTTGCTTGAGGCTGGTACTCATCTCATTGCGTGAATTGCGGTAGCTGTTCAAGTCAGCTTGCCAGGTGCTAAGTTGACTCTGTGTCAATGAAGCCAGTTCGTTTTGCTGGGTTTGATATTGATAGTAGTATTTGTCATATTCTTCTTCTGAAATTACTTTCTTTTCAAACAATGTTTTGTTGCGTTTATACTCTTTTTCCGCTTGTGCCAGGGAGGTCTCAAGTTCTTTCTTCTTTTTGGTGAAGTAAGTGTACTCCTGCCGGCGAACCGGAGAGCGGAATGTGACAGGGTGCTCGCCTTTTGCCAGATATGCCAAGTCGGCAAGATGTGCCTCGTAATCATTCAGACGGTTAGTCTGGTAGTTGATTTTGTAGTCGGAACTGTTTGTGCGGAAACGCAGAAGGATATCGCCCTTGCTGACTTGTTCGCCTTCGCGAACATAAATAGAGTCTACCAGTTCCGTGATAGCTGATTTAATTTCAGTCTTTTCCGTTACGGGGCGGACTACTCCGCTGCCTTGTACGGAAATGTCTACATAAATAAAGGGAAGTGCGATCATAGTAGCCGTGATGGCTAATAGAACGACCCAATAAATAATCTGGGACTTTGTGGTGTGTTGATAGATGTAAGTTTCTAAACTGTTTTCTATCCATTCGTTTGGTAATAGCATATCTTTTTGTCTTTTAGTGATTTATACTTTTCTTTTTTTTCTGTGAAGCAAAAGTACGGGGTTGACGGCGGAAGATAGGTTATAGGTATGTTATCGCTATGTTAAATAGTTCGTGAGTTGAATTATCCGGAAATAATGATTAGCTTTGAACCACTGAAAAGGAAAAACTATGGTGATGAATGATATGCTTCGTAAACTCCCTATCGGGATACAGACTTTTGAAGATATACGGACAGGCAATTATCTGTATGTGGATAAGACCGCCCTTGTATGGAAGATAGCCAATAGTGGTAAGCCTTACTTCCTTAGTCGCCCCCGCCGCTTCGGCAAGAGCCTGTTGCTTTCTACTTTTGAGGCTTACTTCAGAGGAAGAAAGGAACTCTTTGAAGGGCTTGCCGTCGAAGAAATGGAGACGGAATGGAAAAAGCATCCTGTGCTGCATTTGGATTTAAATGCGGAAAAGTATGATTCATCGGAGCGGTTGTATGATATTCTCAGTCGTCAACTAAGCCAATGGGAACTTCAATATGGTAAAGGAATTGATGAAAATACTCTTTCCGGCCGCTTCTCCGGCATCATTCGCCGTGCCAGCGAGCAAACCGGATGCAATGTGGTTGTTCTGGTTGACGAATATGACAAACCATTGCTACAGGCCCTCGGCAATGACGGCCTGCTGGAGGACTATCGTAAAACCCTGAAAGCCTTTTACGGTGTTCTGAAAAGTGCCGACCGGTACTTGCGTTTCGCTTTCCTCACGGGAGTCACGAAATTCTCGCAAGTCAGTGTATTCGGTGATTTGGACCAGTTGCAGGATATCAGCATGAATTATTACTATTCTACCGTGTGCGGTATTACGAAAGAGGAGTTGTGCAAGATATTCGTCCCGGAAATAGAGCATTTTGGAGAGATCAACAATCTCACATTTGACGAAATGGTGGATGCATTGACTAAAAACTATGACGGCTATCATTTCCACCCGAGAGGAGAAGGTATGTTCAATCCGTTCAGTGTTCTGAATGCATTCAGCAATATGGAGCTGGGAAGTTATTGGTTTCAGACCGGTACCCCGACTTTTCTTGTTGAAATGTTGCAGAAAACGGAATATGACTTGCGCACCTTGCTTGATGGCATTGAAGCACCTGCTTCCGTATTCTCCGAGTATCGGGTAGATTCCAACAATCCTATTCCGCTGATTTATCAGAGCGGTTATCTGACAATAAAGGGTTTTGATGAGCGTTTCCGCAACTACTTGTTGGAGTTTCCTAATGATGAAGTACGCTATGGCTTTGTAGATTTTCTTGTGCCTTGAAACAGATTGACGAAAAAGGCTACCTGATACTTTATCAGGCGGATGGACGCGAAGTGATAAAGCTCGGTGTGGAGTTCAGCGCCGAAGAACGCAACATCAGCCGTTGGCTCAACGAGATTCCTTGAATCTTATTTGAAAATTGTTTTGTTGAAGGTGTGTGTCTTTTCAACTATTAATCAACGTGCCATTTTTAATATTGGTCATTTAATCGTTTAATTATCTCTTCACACTTTGGCATTCCATATCCTATTTCTCTATTCGGACTGTTAGAGTTGGAGCCGGACTCATGTAAAATAGAAATCAAAGATGCTCTATTTATTCTTTTATGCTCCAATATAGTAGCGCATAAACCTGTTATTGTCGGCGTAGAAAAGGAAGTTCCTATGGGATGTGCATCCATTACAATATCTGGTTTTACATAGTTGCAATTCTCTACCCCAACTCCACTTGAATGATATCTTTTTTCTCCCGTATCATTGCAAGAGCCCACAGTAATTACGTCCCTCACATCTCCCGGAAAAGAAATATAGTTCCATTCTTTGCCGCCTTCATTCCCTGCACACTGAATAAACACAAGGTTTGGCTTTTCGCTCAATATACTATCTACAAAGTGAGATATCTTTGAGCTTTTTCCGTCCAACATTGTTGGTGTATATCCTTTAAAATCGTCAAATGTGGTGAAAGCTACAGAAGCTGTAATTACATCAACATCTTGTTCTAACAGCCATTTTATGCCGTCCATCATTCGCTGTTCATCTGCTCTTGGCTCTTCCTCCGTAATATCAACTTTTACCAAATAATACTGAGCGTTATAGGCCAGTCCCTTGATTGTATCAGCACCCATTCTTCCACCAATATTGATACATACTTTTGTGCCATGATCTTCCTTGTCCTTAAAGAATGCAATGGTATCCTGCTCTACGAAGTTTTTATAGTCGGCTACCTCCATATTTTGAAGCCATTTATTTGTCTTGAATCCGCCAAACCCCGCATCAAGTACGCCTATCTTTATTCCTTTGCCACTTAATTTTAATGCATCAAAGTCGCGATGCATTACTAAGTTCAATGGCTTTGAATAGACTCTACTGCCTATCCTGACATAGTAAGGATCTGTTATGATTTGATAAAAGACTATACCGATAATCGATAACACAATGATAATAGTATAAATAAACCTTTTCATTGATATATAATATTGAATTTAAAACAGTTTGTCATCGCTATAAAACATTATAGCGATGACAAAAATATAAATATTATTCTAATTAATTACAAGTTTAGAATAAATCAGCGACCCATTTTACCCCTGTTGTAACATACCATGCAATATCATAGGCTAAAGAAGTTTCTGAAGAAGGTTTGCCACCGTACAATTCAATCATTTCATTAACAGATAATTCTGTTACTAGCATCTTATTTTCCATGTAATTTATTTTTTAATCATTATACAATTAAATTCCATTCCAAGCATCACTTACTCCTTTTTTTATATCTGTCCAATGTTCATCTATGTACTCAAGTACAGCACCCCAACCAACAGCTTTTCCACCATTTACTTCTTGCATTTCTTGTAAACTCATTTCTTGCATCATTGCATTCTCATTTAAATTTTTCATGTCTTTTGTTTTTTAATGTTTATAATATGATAATTTTAAAATTGTTATACTAAAAGATATAATCGAGTGTTTTCTAAAAAAAATTACTCCTTTCACTTTTTCTGCATTTTTTGTAACCTTATAGCTGAGGAGAAAAATCACCTTTGATGAAAGCTAAAATAGTGCTTAAAATTTTTACTTCTATAGCTCCTCCCTTGACTTCTAATAGTTCTTTTGAATTTAGTTCTTTGATCAATATATTTGTTTTCATAAAATATTGTTTTATTGTTTAATAATAGCATCAAAAATGTTCTGTAATATCTCTATTGCTAAAGTGATAAATACATTGCTACAGTTATGTCAGATAGATTCATTTCTTGCACCGATGCATTCTCATTTGGATTTTCTATAATTCTTTGTTTTTATTGCTATTAATATAATCTTTTTTATGGAATTGCCTGATCAATACCATTTGGTAAAATCTTTCAGACTATCCAACTCTTTAGAAACATCGGGGAGACCTGTGCTCGGATTAATGATGGGGCGATTTCCGTTTTGAGCGAATCCTCCTGATACGTTTCTCTGTTCTTTTTCATTCAATGGTTTTACCATGTACTTTTCATTCTTTTTCATAACTGTGTTTGATTTTTTATGTTAATACTTATAATACTTTTGGTAAGTATGGGGCGTTACAAATACACTGATTATACTCGTTTCTTCGCTGTAGTTGTAACAGCCACCATACGTATTGATGCATTCTTCTAATGTTAATGCTTTCATGGTTTACTATGTGTCTTGTGTTGTTATGTCATCTATATCCTCCTTTAGAAACAGGATACGAAGTCTTTATTTATAAATATTTGCTCGAAGATTCCTGGCTTTCCCGGACAATGACCATGTGGAGGGATGCCATTCGTCTCATCATATACGGTCATTCCGCAGATGCATATGCCACCGTTCACATTTTCTTGTTCTTTTTCATTCAATGGTTTTACCATGTACTTTTCATGCTTTTTCATAACTGTGTTTGTTTTCATAATTCTACTTATTAATTAATTGTTTGTAATATGTTTTTGCATTTGTATGATATTGCAAAGTTAAGTGCTTTATAACTGTGGTTGTGTTATTGTTTTGTTATCATTAGGTTAATAATTAAATGTGGTTGGAGAAATTTTTGCCCATATCCGTATGACAGGTATCGTCGGTAGGAAAGAAAGGATTGTTTTCTCCATATATTCCTTTAAAAAGTTTGTTCATTTGACAGTTGCTGCATCCGCCATTTACATTTCTCAGTTCATTTGCGCTGAGCGCTTTAATTGTGTTTGTCTTCATAATAATTTTTTTTTTTTAGTTGTTAAATTGTTTATAAATATTTCTTTTGTTTCTTGTTGATGTTGCAAAGTTAAGCGGTTTCTTTCAGTGCTTATGTTATTGCTTTGTTATCGTTATGTTAATTAATTCTTGTTGTTTTGTTGAGGGTTGCTTAGTGCATTTAATGATTCGGGCAATCTCTCGAACGGGTATTAAAGTTTAAAAATCTCTTGCTCTCCATAACTCTCTTCTTTTTTTAGTTTATTACTTTGTTTCTTAATTGATGTTGCAAAGATAAGTGGTTTGTTTCTCTACTTATGTTATTACTTTGTTATCGCTATGTTAATGTTACCTTGCTCTGTTCTGAAGAATTCACTCGATACATTATATAATGTACAAACCTTGGAGTCTCCTAAGATTTGTTTGGTTTCCCAAACATCCAGGTCGTTTAGATGCTTCTTGTTTTCCATACTTGCTTTTTTAAAATTGTTTCTTTTGTTTATTGATTGATGTTGCAAAGTTAAACGGTTTGTTCTGGGGAATATGTTATAGCTTTGTTATTTTTATGTTAATCCTCTTTCTGATTAGTCTGCCTAATTAAACAGTAGCATAAACTTTAACCCACTCTCCATTTTCTAACTGTTTAAAACCGACGAGTCTTTGCTCACCGCCATAAATTTGTTTTTGTTCTTCAATGCTTAATTCATAAAATGTAGTTTCCATAATGTTTCGTTTATTTTTTATTGTTTTATTAATCTGGTGCAAAGTTATTGCATTAATCGGAATAAAAATGTTATCTGTATGTTATCTAATATTGTGAATTTGTTATTATATTTGCACTCAAAATAGTAGAATGAAAGTTGTACATATTAAAATAGTAACAGTTGTTGGACTAATAGCTATATTGTTATTACAATTAGTGTGGCTTAATAACACCTATTCTATTTTGAAGAAGAATATAGTAGATGAAGGAAATCGTCTTTTTGAAGAAGCGGTTTATAATGCTGCGTCTTTAAATTTTGCTAATCTGCCAAAGGGGACTAAAGTATTTGGAGCTCCTGTTAATAGCGATTCTCGCAGTTTGCCTGAGTGTACTTATATGATAGAAAGCTTTCTGGAGTTTAATCTTGATGTGAAAATATCTGATATTGATTCTATATATCGTAGCTTATTATATAAAAAAGGCATCAATACAGATTTATATATTAATCGCATGCGAACAAATGCTAATCCCATAATTGTAGAGACTACGGGATCTTCCTCTATTCCTATAATGGGAGTTATAAAAACTCAAATAATACCTATCAGGTTAAACGAATCGCAAAGCGTTCAAGCTATCATAATAAATCCTTATTGGACTATCTTCAAACGTATGGGTCTCTTAATGATAGCAACCGCCATCATGATGATAATGGTAATCACCTGTATCATCTACCAGATCAAGATTATCATCCGTCAGGACAAGATTGCCAAAGTTCGTGAAGACTTCTCTTATGCCATGATACATGATATGAAAACTCCTCTTAGCTCCATTTTGGCTTGTACAAGTCTTTTGCATAGTGGCAAGACGGAGAGCACTCCTCAACTAAGGGAGCGATATTTTTGTATTATAGAGGATGAGACAGGACATTTGCTAAATTTGGCAAATAAGGTTCTGACCATTTCTAAGTTGGAGAGCCATAAACTGGAAATGGCTAAAATTACATTTCAGTTGAAGCCTATGGTAGAAGACTTAATAGAGAAGTTCTCCGCTAAGTGTGCCAAACCGCTACATTTCACTTTAAATTTGCAGGCAGAAGAGGTGCATGGTGATGAAGAGTACCTGAAAGAGGCTATCAGTAATCTGATAGATAACGCTATTAAATATTCATACCAGACGGTTGATATAAGTATAAGTTCGCTTAATAATGCTACCCATACTCTTATTAAAGTACGTGATAACGGTATTGGTATCTCAGAAAAAGATGTAAAACATATCTTTGAGAAGTTTGAACGTGCTTCGGCTTTTAAACGTTCCAGACTTGGCAAAGTAGCAGGTTTCGGATTGGGGCTAAATTACGTTTATCAGGTGATGGAGGCTCATGAGGGAAGCGTGACAGTGAATAGCATAGAAAAGGAATTCAGTGAATTCACCTTATATATACCATTAAAGACGAATGACTTATGATTAGATTATTGGTTGTAGAAGACGATCCTACTTTGCTTTATATTGTGCAAAGCGGATTGCAGGAAATTATTGGGGGATATGAAGTTTTTACGGCAACCAATGGCGCCGAAGGGCTGAAGGCATGGAAAGAACATCATCCGGATATCATTATGTCCGATGTGGATATGCCGGTAATGGATGGTTATGAAATGGTGGCACGTATCCGTGAAACGGATGGCAATACACCTATTCTGTTCGCTTCGGCCATGAGCTCGCCGAAGGATGTGACGAAAGGTTACGATATAGGAGTGGACAACTACGTAAAGAAACCTTTTGTTCCTGATGAACTGGATGCTCATATTCGTTCATTGCTTAGAATGAAGGAAGGGGCAAAGTCGCGTAATGAAACCGACCATTGCAGGATGGGTAAATATTTGCTGGACACCAAGCATGCTAACTTGCGGAATGATAAAACCGGTTCTATCAAAGTATTGACCATCAGGGAAGCGAAGATTATACATCTGCTTTATGAAAATAGAGGCGAAACGGTGAATAGAAGTGCTATACTCAGCCGTTTCTGGGAAACGGAGGATGATTACTTTGCGTCACGCAGTCTGGATGTATTTATGAGTAAAATACGAAAGTATCTGGAAGATGAACCCTGTGTCGAAATAAAGACAGTGAGAGGGGTAGGATTTATGATGCTGTTGGATTGCATATAGCGTTTCCTTATTTGGCTATTCCGTCGACAAAACCTCCCCTTTCGTAGATTTTATTTTCAGCTCTTCTTTCTCTCCCTTACATTTGCATCGTAATAAAAAAAATGACGCAAAATGAAAAGTACCGGAAGATTATGGTTATTAGCTGTATGTCTGTTGTGTGGACTGGTCTGCATGCAAGCGCAGGAACAGGAAAAGAAGCAATTGCCTCGTGAAGTTCCCTCACCGGAAAAGGCCGCCCGTAAAATGACGGACCGGATGAAAGAAGAACTGCAACTGACAGACAAGCAATATGACAAGCTGTACAAACTGAATCTGAAGGAACAACAAGAACATTTTGCAACCATGGCTGAAAGAGGAAGCGGCCAGCGTCCTTCAATGGGAGGGCGTCCCGGAATGGGCGGTGGTCGTCCGCCGATGAGAGTTCCGGGTGAACGTCCTGCAATGGGAAAGGACAATGTGGAGAAGATGCAGAAAGCTGCTGCCAAGAAGGAAAAGAAGATCAAGAAAATCCTGACGACGGAGCAATACGCTAAGTGGCAGGAAATGTGCCAACCACAAGAACCACCCCAGCCACAGGATCATCCTCACAAACCAAATCTGTAGAGACTCTCTCTAAATAGCGTTTTTTCATGTATTATTGACTGTGCCGTTCCACCCCCGTGAGGGGAGGGGACGGTTTTCTTTTTGCATAATTCGCCCCTACCAATTTGTGATTGTGCAAATTAGTAGGGGCGAAAGCCTTTCTCTTATTAAGAAGAGAAATATATTTTTATAGGGTCGAATGATTACTGCTTCTTGCTCAGCTTCTTTCTATATACAATCACCATTATCATAATACCTATCACCATCAGAGCCAGTGCTGCATAAGCGATGCCTTCCGTTACATGCAGGCTCTTCGGATCGAAGCGCATTTCAATGGTGTGCTTTCCGGCAGGGACGTACATAGAGCGTAAGATATAGTCTGCACGGGCAATGTCGGCAGGCTCTCCGTCAATGGTGGCTATCCAGCCGTCCGGGTAATAGATTTCGGAGAATACGATGACGCCGTCTTTAGAATTATTCGTTTCATAAACCAGACGGTTCGGTTCGTAACTTGTCAGACGCACGCTGGAAAGACTGTCTTTATGGGCAGTGGTAATACCTTTCAGAATATCTTTGAAACGAGCATCTACTACGGCAGTCTCTGTTGGCAATATGGTGTTCAGGGCATCAATTTCCTGGTTGGCATTGTCCACGTACTCCACATTGTTGACGAACCATGCATTGCCGTAAGCGTACGGATTCTTGATAGGAACTGTCTGCCCTTGTCCGGCAGGGAGGATGAAATACTTCGTGTTCAGCATATTCAGAACGCGGAACTTGGAAGCATCCACACTGTCCATCTCACCACCTGCGGTAGCAATATTCCGATAGGCTGCCTGCATTTCGGGTAAAATATGATGGTCAATCATTTCCTGATAACGTCTCAGTTTGGCTGCGTGATATCCACCTACGCTCTTGTGCCAGTAAGAAGTTTTATTCTCGCTGAATGCATCTCCGGAAAAACTCAATACGCGGTAATTCGGGTCAGTGTCTTGGAGGATGATTTCATCAGCTTGCGTTTTCTTAAAGGTGTCAACCTGGGCAGAACGGGGGACGAATTGGTCATCGTGCAGATAACGCTTGTTGACACTCCACATGTCTGCTACACAGAGAATAGCGATACCGGCAATTACGAACGACTTTCTTAGTTTTCCGCTGTAGTAAAGCCACAGCAACACGCAGCCAATTACAATGATAATGAAGCTACGCAGTGCGTCGGCGCTTACCATTGCAGCACGCATTTCTGCCAGGTTGGAAAGGATGCCGGATAGCTCATTTGCAGGAATCATCTGCTGATTGACTGCATTCTGCAACATCTGCGCTTCCTGTGCGGGGACGAAAGTTGAACTGAAAGCTCCTGGAATCACGGCTAATATCAAAGCTACACCGGCAGTCAGTGCCAGACTGATACCAACGAACTTTATCTTCTTTTTCAATACCTCCGGTTCGTCCAGAATCTTTTTCAGAGCAAAGATAGCTAGTAGTGGAATGGTAAATTCAGCAATAACGAGGATGGATGATACTGCACGGAATTTACTATACATGGGTATATAATCAATGAAGAAATCTGTCAGTGGCATGAAGTTCTTACCCCATGAAAGAACAATGGAGAAGAATGTGGCGCCGATCAATGCCCACTTCAATGGACCTTTGACGATGAAGCAGCCCAGGATGAAAAGGAATAGTACAAAAGCACCTACATATACAGGACCTGACGTCATAGGCTGGTTACCAAAGTATTGGGACAGTTGCTGGTAGAGGCCGGCATAGGTCGGATTGGCTTTTTCCATGGCTGTCTCATTCAGAGCGAGAGGAACGGAAGCACCACCTTTAAAGTTGGGCACTAATAAGGTCCAGGTTTCGCCGATACCATAACTCCATTGGGTGATATAGTCACGGTCCAGTCCGCTACTGGTCTGTTTGGCGGCGTCACCGGTTTCTACGAGCTCGCTTTTGCCGCGCATGGTTTCTTTGCTGTATTCATAAGTGTGATACAGGTTCGACAGATTGACGGATATGCCAATCAGTGCAGCTACCACAAGCACGCCGCTTGCCTTGAAGAATTGCGGTAAGGTCTTGTTGCGCCATGCATCTTCAAAGTAGGCTCCTGCAATGAAGAGGATGACAAACAGGAAGTAATAACTCATCTGTACGTGGTTCGACAGAATTTGCAGGGCAATGAACAGTGCTGTAACAATGCCTCCTGCCAGGTATTTACCCCGGTAAGCCAGTACGATACCTGCTATTGTAGGTGGTATATAAGCCAGCGTGATAAACTTCCAGATGTGTCCGGCAGATATCAGAATGAAGAAGTAGGATGAGAATGCCCACATTAATCCACCTAATCCTGCCAACCATGTAGGTATACCGAATGCACGCAACAGGATGAAAAAGCCGAGCATCAGGATAAATGTCAGGTTGACATACGTAGGCAAAAATAGTTGGTAGACCTTCTGTACCCAGGTTAACGGTTGGGTTGACTCGTAGCTGGGGGCTATCTGATAAGTCGGCATACCACCGAACAGAGAGTTAGTCCAGCGTGTATACTCACCGGTTTCTTCGCGATACTGAGTTGCTTCTTGTCCGGCACCTGCACCGGCAGCCGTGTCATGTTGAAAAAGAATGCGGTTTTCTATATCCGCCGGGAAGAAATAGGCGAATGAAAGTACTGCAAACATAAAGATGACCAGAAGGTCAGGGAGGAGCTTCTTCATAAAAACGGAGCTTTTATGAAATGAAGAATGAGGAATGAAGAATGAAGAATTGGCTGCGCTGTAATGCCGCATGGTAATTCTTCATTCTTCATTCTTCATTCTTCATTTCGTTATTAATAACGATAGTGTTCGGCCTTATACGGCCCGTCTACATTCACGCCTATATAGGCAGCTTGTTCGGGAGTAAGCTTCGTCAGCTTTACACCGATTTTCTCAAGGTGCAGGCGTGCTACTTCCTCATCGAGGTGTTTAGGCAGACGGTAAACACCGGTTTCGTATTTCTTGTTGAACAACTCGATCTGAGCCAATGTCTGGTTGGTGAATGAGTTGCTCATAACGAATGACGGGTGTCCGGTAGCACAACCCAAGTTCACCAGACGACCATCAGCTAACAGAATAATGCTGTGTCCGTCAGAGAAATAATAGCGGTCTACCTGTGGCTTGATGTTAACGCATTTGATACCGGGATAATGTTTAAGAGCATCCACCTGGATTTCATTGTCGAAGTGACCGATGTTGCAGACAATAGCCTGATCCTTCATCTGCGTCATGTGGTCGATACGGATAATGTCGATATTGCCTGTGGTGGTAACAAAAATATTGCCTTGTGTGCAGGCTTCTTCCATGGTTACTACTTCAAAGCCCTCCATAGCGGCTTGCAGAGCGCAAATCGGGTCTACTTCCGTAACCAGTACGCGGGCACCGTATGAACGCATGGAATGTGAACACCCCTTACCTACATCACCATATCCGCAGACTACCACTACCTTACCGGCAATCATTACATCCGTAGCGCGCTTGATGCCATCGGCTAAAGATTCGCGGCAGCCGTAGAGGTTATCGAATTTGGATTTCGTTACAGAGTCGTTTACATTGAATGCCGGGAACAGTAATTTACCTTCTTCCTGCATCTGATACAGACGATGTACACCTGTCGTCGTTTCTTCGGAAACACCACGTACTTCGGCTGCTACACGTTGCCAGCGAGTAGGATCTGCGGCCAGTACGCACTTCAGAATTGCATTCAGTTCTATTTCATCTTCTGCATGGACTTCTTTGTCCAGGATAGAAGCAGTGCTTTCGGCTTCATATCCCACATGTATCATCATGGTAGCGTCACCGCCATCGTCAACGATTACCGTAGGGCCTTTACCACCGGGGAAGTTCAGTGCCTGAAGCGTACACCACCAGTAGTCGGCCAACGTTTCGCCTTTCCAGGCAAATACAGGTACTCCACTTGCGGCAATAGCAGCTGCGGCATGGTCTTGAGTCGAATATATGTTGCATGAGCACCAGCGTACTTCGGCACCCAGTGCCACGAGGGTTTCAATCAGTACCGCCGTCTGGATGGTCATGTGCAGGGAACCCATGATACGAGCACCTTTCAACGGTTTTGTTTCTCCATACTTTTCGCGAAGAGCCATAAGGCCGGGCATTTCTTGTTCTGCCAGATCGATTTCCTTGCGACCGAAGTCGGCAAGCGTAATGTCTGCCACCTTGTAGGGCAGAGTAGAGAATAATTCTTTAGACATATCTATCAATGATTTAAAATAAAAAGTGATGCAAAGATAGAACATTCTGATTAGTAGGACAAAAGCTATTGGTTTTTTTTAAATAAAAGCCTGCAATATATGTTGATATAATTGAAAAGATATGTTATATTTGCTCCCCTAAAATAACACTCTACAACATATCTACCTTGAAATGAGGGATTATAAAGATAAAACGAAAGAAGAACTGCTGGAGATAATCCGGGAACTGGAAGAACAGCTGGCAAGCCGCTCCCTGCTGACCGATCCTTGTCCGGATGAAGAGCCAGAACGCTTCCGTGAGAAATATGGTAAGGAAATACTGGAGGCTATCCCTGATATGTTGACGGTTTTTGATCGTAATCTGGACTACATAGAACTACTTTCTTCTCCTGATACCAATCACGTGGAAGGTCTGTCCGGTAAAGATAAGTCGCATCCTAACTTGAAGGATATAGTGCCGGAATCAGAATATCGTAAGATTCGTGCTAATATGGAAAGAGTGGTGCGTACCGGTTTCCCCAGTATAGGGGAGCATTCGTTACAGTTTGAAGGTGAGACACATCATTACGAGAATCTGGTATGTCCACTGGGAGATAAATACTTGTTGTGTATGTGCCGGGACGTGACGAGCCGGGAAAATGCACAGCGTGAGTTAGCCGCTGCCCGTGTAAAAGCTGAAGAATCCGACCGCTTGAAATCGGCATTCCTTGCAAATATGAGTCATGAGATTCGTACGCCTCTGAATGCGATTGTAGGATTCTCAAGATTGGTTATTGATCCGGGGCATGATGGAGACAAGGATGATTACTGCAATATTATCGAGCAGAATTCAGAATTGCTGTTGTGTCTGTTTAATGATATTCTGGATTTGTCCGCTATGGAGGCGGGTTCTTTGGGGTTTGTTAAGGAGAAAGTAAATGTGTATGCAGCCTGTCTTGAAGAATATGAAAGGCATCGGATGAAAGTTAATAAGGGTGTGAAACTGGTACTGGATGATGTCGACAAGAATCTATATGTTATCGGAGATAGGATGCGAATCATGCAGGTGTTGATGAACCTGTTAAGTAATGCCGCTAAATTTACTCCGTCCGGAGAGATTCACTTCGGTTATCAGCTTCGGGGAAATGTCGTACAATTCTATGTCAAAGATACGGGTATCGGTATTCCGGCCAATCGGGTAGCTAAGATATTCGAACGTTTCGGTAAGATTAATAACTTTGCGCAGGGGACCGGACTGGGACTGACAGTTTCTCGTATGCTGGTGGAACGGATGGGTGGACGTATTTGGGTACGTTCAGGAGAAGGAATAGGGACGACGTTTTACTTTACGCTGCCGATGACTTAAAGATATTATAAACCAAAGAACCTGCTCTCTTTCATACTTTAGAGAGCAGGTTCTTTGTTCTTTGAAGGGCTGCCAGAGATTAAAATCAGATGATCTCTATCCCCTGTTCCTTACAAAGCTGTAGCCCTACATCTTTCAGTTTGAATTTTTGTATCTTACCGCTGCCCGTCATAGGGAATTCGTCAATAAAGAAAACATATTTCGGTATCTTGTAACGTGAAATCTTACCGGTACAGAAGTCACGTACATCCGATTCGTGTATATCCGCTCCTTCCTTCAATATAATGAAAGCACCTACTTCTTCGCCATATTTCTTCGATGGAATGCCTGCCACTTGCACATCCTTCACGCCTTCCAGTTTATAGAGGAACTCTTCAATCTCTCGCGGATAGATGTTTTCGCCACCACGGATAATCATATCTTTGATGCGCCCGGTGATGCGGTAATTGCCGTCTTCATCTTTCACGCCAAGGTCACCGGAGTGAAGGAAACCGTTCTTGTCGATTACTTCGGCTGTGGCTTGCGGATTCTTATAGTAACCTTTCATGTTGTTATAGCCCCGGTTGCACATTTCGCCTTGCACACCCACCGGACATTCTTCTCCGGTTTCGGGATCAATCACCATGACTTCTGTGTGTTCGAAATCGTGTCCTACGGTATTGCAACGAACATCGAATGGGTCGTCAATGCGTGAGGCTGTCATGCCCGGTGATGTTTCTGTCAGACCATACACACTCGTAACTTTCATATACATCTTTTCTTCCACCTGCTTCATCAATTCCACCGGACAGAGTGAGCCGGCCATGATGCCGGTGCGCAGGCTGGACATGTCGAACATATCGAACATCGGATGGTGCAACTCGGCAATGAACATCGTGGGTACACCGTACAGAGCCGTGCAGCGTTCCTTATGTATAGAGGCGAGGACTACCAGTGGGTTGAAGCGTTCCACCATTACTTCCGTACAGCCATGTGTCAGACAGTTCATGGTGGCAAGTACTACACCGAAGCAGTGGAAGAGGGGGACACAAACGCATAACTTATCGTCGCTGGTGAACTTCATGTGTTCTCCTGTCAGATAGCCATTGTTAGCTATGTTATAGTGGGTGAGCATAACGCCTTTCGGGAATCCGGTGGTGCCGGATGTGTATTGCATATTCACTACATCATGGCAGGTTACCTGACTTTTCAGATTATTCAGACATTCGTCTTCCACATTGTTACCCAATAAGAGGATTTCGGCTGTATTGTACATACCGCGATGTTTCTCCTGGCCTACATAAACAACGTTGCGCATGTGCGGGAAGCGTTGGCTCTTCAGATGTCCGCGTTCGCAGGTTTTCAGTTCCGGCAGCATGGTGTAAGTCATTTGCACGAAGTCGCTGTCTTTTTCACCATTCACAATGCAAAGGGTGTGCATATCTGAGTTTTCGCACAAGTATTCCAGTTCTGCTTGTTTGTAGTTGGTGTTTACGGTGACATAGACGGCACCTATTTTGGCGCAGGCATACAGAAGAGTAAGCCAGTCGGGTACATTAGCGGCCCATATACCTACATGGGTACCGCGTTCCACTCCGATAGAAATTAGTCCTTTTGCCATGTCGTCTACCCGGCGGTTGAACTGGCTCCAGGTGAAGCGCAGGTTACGGTCGGAATAAACGATATATTCTTTGTCGGGCGTAGTTTCTGCCCAATGCTCCAGCCATTGGCCGAGCGTTCTTTCGTATAACATAGAAATAAGAATTAAGAATGAAGAATGAAGAATTGAGCTGCGCTATAAGGATGCCGCATGGCTAATTCTTCATTCTTTATTCTTTATTATTAATTTAAATCGGTGTATAGATTACTGCAAGAATCTTGGCAGCCTGTCCTTCATAAGCATGCACGTGGTGGGGAACGATGGAGTCGTAATAGATGCTATCTCCTTCTTCAAGCAGATATGTATTTTTGCCGTAACTTATTTCCATGATACCTTCCATAACCATTATAAACTCTTCACCTTCGTGAGAGGAGAGTACGAAATCACTATCTTCCGTAGCAGCTACATCGATGATAAACGGCTCCATGTGCCGGTCCGCTTTCGACTTGGACAGGGAATGATATTCCATGTGCTTACGGCTCTGGATAGCATTATTGGAGAAGCTGATACTGTCTTTGGCTTCCGTCTTGCGGCAGATGGCCGGACCCGTTTCATCCTGATCGTCAAGGAAAGTCCCCAGGCGTACACCCAGAACACGTGCTATTTTGATAAGTGGAGCCAGTGATGGCAAGTCAATGTTATTTTCAATGCGTTCAATCTGTTCTACGGCTAAACCGGAACGTTCGGCCAATTGCTCAATGCTGATTGACTGGCTTTCACGGAGTGACTTTATCTTTTCTCCGACAATCTTGCTTGTATCCATAATTAATAATGTTTTTCGCCTATTAGGTTATAAATTGTATTGTTAAGGCACAAAAATAAAACAAACTTTTACTTGGTGCAACAATCCGTGCGGAAAAGTTTCGCGTCCGGATAAAAAGAGACTGTATCTTCTTCATGTCTCTCTTGTTTCTATAAGAAGGAAGAAGAGAGCGAAGAAGGCGCGATTTATCATTTTGACAATTTGTATTTTCTGTTGGCTGAGAGTGCGTTATATCCGTCCAGCAACCTCTACGCACCAAAGCAAGCAAACGAAAAGCCACAAATGACAGGCTGATAGTGTAATATCGAAATGTTTACATCTTTTTTAGGTTGAAATATCTACGCCAAAGCACACTTATAAGTCTTCGTCATGAAGCAAACAAGTGTTTTGTCTGTAAGTAGTAAGTCTTTTACCCGTAAGTAGTAAGTGTTTTACTTATAAGTAGTAACCCTTTCACCCATAAGTAGTAACCCTTTTTTGCATAAGTTGCCCGGAAATGCGGATGAATATGCGGAAATAGGGTATTCTTATTCTTTATTTATTCGCCGAATACTTTGGAATGCAACTTTATCAAAAGACATGCGTTAGATTAATCGGGCATATAGCGTTAATTTGATACGGAAAGCTATAAATTGCTAACTAATCTGCCAACCACTTCCATACAGGAATCACTTTTATGCTTATTCCATCCTGCTCAATAGTCTCTTCCTGATCTTTGCTGATAATTAAAGCGGTGCTTATGTTCATGAAACGGGAAAGGCTGACAAGGGCATTGACTTCCCTGTTTCGCGTCTGCTCGTCGCGGAGAGAATAGGAAACTTGGATAGCCAGCCCGGCGTCGGGAACTACGAAATCTACTTCTACATTCTTATTGTAATAAAAGAGTGCTTCTCCATATTGTTTATAGAGATGGATAGCTACAATATTTTCAAGTAGTTTGGTTTCCGGCTGAAAGAGGAACAGGTTGAGGATGCCGTTGTCGTAGAAATAATGTTTCTTCGTTCCTTCTCTCTGTGGGATGGAATCATTGAAATTGCAGAGAGAGAAGATGAGATAAGCGTCGTGCAGATAACCTAAATAGCTGGAGATTGTTTCGCGGGTCACTTTGCTTCCATCTCCTTGCAAGATGTTCTGCAATCTTTTGATGGCTATTGGCTGAAGTACACTATCGGCCAGCTTGCGTACTAACAGACGCAGGCTTTGTTCATTTCTTACGTTGTTTCTAATGACAATGTCCGAATAGAGTATTTTTTGATATAAGGAGGTGAGCCAGGCGCGCTTGTCTGTGTAACTGAAGCTTTCGGGTAAGCCTCCATTGTAGAAGTAACGCTACCCGTGATGAAAACTTGCCGTTTCTCATCTGCCAGCCGGCGTGCGAAGTGCTCCCATCCTTCTATATTCTGTATTTCGTCCAGAAAGATGATAGGCTCGAAGGCGAACATTTCTTTGTAACATTCTACAATCAGATGAAGTTCTTCCTTTTTAATATCCGTAATGCGTTCGTCCTCAAAGTTAATGAAGAGAATTTCTTGTTTACTATGTCCATCTTTTAGCAGTTGCTGTATATGCTGGTAGAGCATATAAGTTTTGCCGGCACGGAGGATACCCACAAATACATAATTACCATTTTCTTCAATGGATACTTTACGGGGCAATAGCTTCACCTGGCTAATGAACTCTTGCTGGTTCAGAATGATTTGTTTGATGATGTCTTTTTCCATACTTCAGCTTGCTTGACATGCAAAATATAGGAAATAATTCTATAAAGTGCATATTTTACTTGAAATGTGTCTTCTATAGAAGTCATAATAGGAGGAAGATCTGTCTTGTATAGCTTTTGTGCTTATTTATTGTATAAGGATCGGAGACATTTGGAAACAAAAAAGGGAAGCTTTTTAACGGCTTCCCTTTTTAATGCTTTTGCTGCAAGTAACGGATTACTTACGCAGACCGAGCTCTTTAATGATGGCACGATATCTGGTGATGTCGCGATCCTTCAGGTAGTTCAGCAACGCACGGCGTTTTCCTACCAACATTGTCAAGGCTCTTTCAGTACTATAATCTTTTCTGTTGAGCTTAAGGTGCTCAGTCAGGTGGGAAATACGGTATGAAAACAATGCTACTTGGGCCTCAGCTGAGCCTGTATCAGTGTTAGACTTTCCGTACTTGCCAAAGATTTCTTGCTTTTTAGCAGCGTCTAAATACATAACTTTTAATTAAATTGATATATAAATTTTCTCTTACGAGGCTGCAAAGATAGAGATAATCTTTTATACTGCAATGATATTCAATGAAATTTTTCTCTTGCTGCAACTATATCTAATGCAAAATTCGTACCTTTGCATCCAAATATATAGGTATTGTATGCAAAATATTAGAAACATTGCAATCATTGCCCATGTTGACCATGGGAAAACGACGCTTGTCGACAAGATGCTCTTGGCGGGAAATCTGTTCCGCAGCAACCAGAGCACAGGTGAATTAATGCTGGATAACAACGACTTGGAACGTGAACGAGGGATAACGATCCTTTCTAAAAACGTTTCTATCAATTACAAAGGAACTAAAATCAATATCATTGATACTCCGGGACACAGTGACTTCGGAGGTGAAGTGGAGCGTGTATTGAACATGGCAGACGGATGTATCCTGTTGGTGGATGCTTTCGAGGGTCCGATGCCCCAGACACGTTTCGTGTTGCAGAAAGCTCTGCAGATTGGTCTGAAACCCATCGTTGTGGTGAACAAGGTAGATAAACCGAACTGCCGTCCGGAGGAAGTATATGAAATGGTGTTCGACCTGATGTTCAGCCTTGAAGCTACGGAAGATCAGTTGGACTTCCCCGTTATTTATGGTTCTGCGAAGAACAACTGGATGAGTACGGACTGGAAGACTCCTACTGATAATATCTTCGCGTTATTGGACTGTATTGTAGAGAATATACCGGCTCCCACGCAGTTGGAAGGTACTCCGCAGATGTTGGTGACTTCTTTGGATTATTCTTCTTATACCGGACGTATTGCCGTAGGCCGTGTACATCGTGGTACGCTTAGAGAGGGGATGAATGTATCTCTGGCTAAGCGTGACGGAAGTTTTGTGAAATCAAAAATCAAGGAACTGCATACATTTGAAGGTATGGGACGTGCGAAGGTATCGGAAGTTTCTTCCGGTGACATCTGTGCGTTGGTAGGTATCGAAGGCTTTGAGATCGGTGATACGATCTGTGACTTTGAAAATCCGGAAGCATTGCCGCCTATCGCTATTGACGAACCGACTATGAGTATGTTGTTCGCCATTAATGATTCTCCTTTCTTCGGTCGTGATGGTAAGTTTGTGACTTCTCGTCATATCCATGACCGTTTGATGAAGGAATTGGATAAGAACCTTGCCTTACGCGTACGTAAAAGTGAAGAAGATGGTAAATGGGTAGTTTCCGGTCGTGGTGTACTTCATCTTTCTGTATTGATTGAAACCATGCGTCGTGAAGGTTATGAGCTTCAGGTTGGTCAGCCGCAGGTTATCTTCAAGGAGATTGACGGTGTGAAGTGTGAGCCGATTGAAGAACTGACAGTAAATGTCCCCGAAGAATATTCCAGTAAGATTATCGATATGGTAACCCGTCGTAAGGGTGAGATGGTGAAGATGGAGAGTGCAGGCGAACGTGTAAACCTGGAATTCAATATGCCTTCGCGTGGTATCATCGGTTTGCGTACAAATGTACTGACTGCTTCTGCCGGTGAAGCTATTATGGCACACCGTTTCAAGGAATACCAACCGCACAAAGGTGAAATCGAACGTCGTACCAACGGCTCTATGATTGCCATGGAAACGGGAACAGCTTTTGCTTATGCCATTGATAAATTGCAGGATCGTGGTAAGTTCTTTATCTTCCCACAGGAGGACGTGTATGCCGGACAGGTGGTAGGTGAGCACTCTCATGATAACGACCTCGTGATTAATGTTACGAAATCCAAGAAGTTGACGAATATGCGTGCTTCCGGTTCGGATGATAAAGTTCGTCTGATTCCGCCTGTACAGTTCTCTTTGGAAGAGGCTTTGGAATATATCAAGGAAGATGAGTACGTAGAGGTTACACCGAAGGCAATGCGTATGCGTAAAGTGATTCTGGACGAGATAGAACGTAAACGTGCGAATAAGAATTAAAGAATAGTGGAGATGGGTTAATAAACTTATCAAACCTAACGGAAAAGTAAAGGTGGACTTTCAAATCGAATGCCCACCTTTTCTTTTTTATTTTAGTTTCCTCCTTGCCAGGGTAAATCTTCCTGGGCACTGTTTTCCAGTTCGGTTTCTTCTACATGGATGCTTACATTGCTTCCTGTACCAAAATGATCGATATCGGAAATGACAATCGTATGCATATAATTTCTCTTGAAATTGATAGCATAGTTTAATATATCCTCGGCTTCTTTTCCTGTCCGGTGCACGGTGACTTTAACACGGGCGTTATCAGTCAGAATCTTTCCTGTTTCAACAAGAGTCGTCAAGGTTCTCATAGAAACCATAAGCTCGGGTGATTCTTTCTTATCAGGAGTCAACCATACAGTCGGTGCACCATCTATTTGGATTTCCAGTTTACAATCAGCTTGTAATCCGTTCTGTTTGAATTGTACACCGAAATACCGGCGATAAACTTCCAGTGTATTTGTCTGGTCGGCCGTTACGGTCAGCTTGTCGATGAGACCATGGTATCTTTGAATAAAAGGACGGGTATAATTGCTCTGTCCGCTGGTTCCTATTTTGGAGTTTTCAAGATCGAAAAGATATTCTTGTGTGCCATCCGGTCGTTCGGCTGTAATGAACTTATTGGTGATTGTACCTAACTTTGGATCGTTTCCTTTGCTGAGTGTCAGTGGATAAAGTGTCCCATCTTTAGTCAATAATGAGTCCTTTCCTTCTTTTATCATAGTACACGAGATGCGGTATTGATATCCGTCGAGGACATTCAACTTCAGATTCCCTGCTTTGATATTGTCAAAGATGCCATAAGCATAAGGCTTTTGAGTGACTGACCCGTTGGGATTCTGTATGAGCATGGCTACATTTATACCAAAAATCTCTTTCGAAGCATCGGCACGGCTCATTGGTTTTTCTGTGAGGGAACACTCGCCACCTATATTAAGGTCCAGCTCAGTGTAAGTAGGCTCTTTCTCTTTATAAACATCTTCTCCTTTAAGGCAAGATTGCAGAATCTGACTTAGGACGACTAATCCCGCTAAAATTAAATGTTTTGTTTTCATATATCTGTTTGTTTGATTATCCAATGTTTTGATGTTCTTCTTCTGTGGGATCCAAATCGGTGTTGTCTCCTTCAAATGAGATAGAAGTATTTTCATCGTAATGCTTATCTATATTTATAATCTTTATCAGATTCTTTTTATTTCGTTGAATAGTAATGGATTGGTTTGAGATAATGCTAGTCCATTCTTCAGCGTTCTTTGGGCGGTAATAGACGTTGATAGGCAGATTTTCTGTGGCGTTGATATTGCCGTTTCCGATGTTGGCGACATTTTGTAGAGAAAACAGCCTCTCTTCCGACATGGAAAGGGAAGTGGTGGCATCGGTACATTCTATGAGAAATGCTTTGGCATTGCTGGTTTCTACTTTGATGGAATCTCCTATAGATAAGTTCTCAGCTGCAAATCGCAGGGTATAATATGCTCTTTTCAGTTCAATAGAAACGAACTTTACCGGACGATTGCCTTCAACTACGGGATCGGCATTGATCAAGTCAAGTGTTGCGCTGCCATAAAAGCGATGTGTGTCCGTAGGACGTTCACTGATGTCATTGGCTTCCAGGTGCATCGCTCCTTTATAAATGTGTTGATGGAAATTCTGGTTTTCATTTAGAGGATTGATGGAAATAACCAGCTTATTGGTGACAGCAGCATCTACCCGTTTATCTGTTGTGATAGAAAATGGGAGTCCGAAATATCCATTGTTGTTATAAGGAAGTTCATTCTTTTTCAGGAAGGTGCAGTCGAACCGATAAATGTATCCTTCAATCAGTCCGATGCTTATATCTGAAATATCTTCAAAAAGCCCAGTTGCATAAGGCTGAAAGGCAGAACCCTTTTTCCAGAAAACATTAACTGCATAAATACCGGCTTCCTGAACTGTAGCTCTGCTTAAAGGTTGTGAATCATATTCCAGAGAAGGTCCGATTTGTAGGCCTATCCAGATTTCTTTTCCATTGATATCAGGAGTATTATTCTCATCAGAGCACGATGAGAATAATATCATCCAGATAAGAGCTATAAATAAGCTATGTGTATCTGCTATTTTCATACATTTCAAGTGTTATCCTACAAATGTAGTAAATAATCTTATGCAAATGGAGATGACAATGCAGAATCTTTAAAAAAATCTTTAATCTATAAATTTAATCTTCTCCGCATTTCTCGGCTTAGCTGCCGGAGTTTCATCCGGATAACCGAATGCGATGCAATAGAGCAACTCATATCCTTCCGGAATATCGAGTCTCTTCAAATATTCTGCTGCATCCGGTGTGGAGTTTATAAATCGTGTCGGTCCTCCTAAACAACAAGAACCTATACCCATAGACCAAGCTGAGAGAATCATGTTCTCACCCAGTAAACCACAGTCTATCTGTGACAGATCATAAGACTTGTCATTGGCGATAAATACTATTGTAGGAGCATTGCGGAACATATTTTTGAAGTTAGGATCTTCAGCGGCTTTCGGATTCTGTTTCTTGTAAACTTCGGTGATACCATTGATAAAATCCGGATTATCCACTACCCGGATTGCCCAGGACTGCTTGTTCTGACCGTTGGGGGCATTGATACCGCAGTTCAGTATAATCTGCATAGTATCGCGGTTCACTGCTTGCGGCTTGTATTTACGAATACTGCGGCGTGACATCATATTCTCAATTACTGCATTTTCATTGCTTGCTTTCTCAGTCACAGTTGTACTCTCTTTTACTTGCATGCCGCATCCGCAGCACAGCAACAGGCTGGCACCTGCTAACATCAATTTGATACTTTTCATATTGCTTTGTTTAATATTGGTTTTCGCAAAGCTAACAAAAAAGATTTAGTAATGAAGTGATTCCAATTCTTTTCTTACCAACCAGTATCCAACCTGTGCTTCGGATATGCCTTCAACCAGTTGATAAGGACATATAAATTGATCGTTCTGAATTCTTGAATCCATATAGTAGAAAGAACATGCACTGTCTTTCTCAAAATGTTTGGCATATTCCAGAATGTGGGTCGATATAAGGAATGAGCAATGCAAATACTTTCTGAGTAATTCGTTTACTGCGACAGAAGCTTCAAAGGCATCCTGTGCGTTTGTTCCGCGAAACATTTCATCCAGTATTATCAGACATCGCTTACCGGATTTCGCTTTTTGAAGAACTTCTTTGATCCGTAGAATTTCCGCCATAAAATGACTTCTGCCATCGCGCAGGGAGTCCGGGAGGTTGATTGAAGTATAGATTCCATCAAAAACAGGACAGGTCATTGAACGGGCTGGAACCGGTAATCCGCAGTGCGCCAGCCATACAGCGATTGTGATGGCTTTGAGGGTTGTTGATTTACCGGCCATATTGGAGCCTGTAAGAATGCATATATTGCCGTTTGACATCTTCCAGTCGTTACTTCGTCCCTCTTTGGTGAACGGGTGTACGAAGCCCGTAATAGATAAATCCATCGTTTCTGTCATTTCCGGACAGCAGCAGAAACCTCTGTTGATTGCTACATGCTGTGCTGTGCGGCATACGTCCAGTATATAAATTTGAGAAAGTAACCCTCTGATCAGTTCAAAATGGATACAACGAAACAGGTAATCGTATTTGTCGATGGTATAGTTGGAGGGAGATTTCTCTTTATAGAGGCCGATAACTTCTTTCAGTTCGCTGCCATGTATAGTGTCCTGAATGCTTTGTGCTAATTCTTTCAATAGTAAAGGGGCATTTTCCAGAGTGTTTTTTCGCAATGTATCCAATCGGTTCAATAACAGGATAATTAAGGTTACACCCCGTCTGATGATATAGCGTTGAGCGTCGTGTCTTAATAAACGGTCGAATGCTGAAGTCAGCGACACTAAAATATTAGGTCTTCTGATCTGATCACGGTACTCCAGATAATATTCGATAAAGTCGAGCTCTTCTTCATCCAAAGGAAGTTCGGGTAACTCTTTCCAGGCTATCGCTTCTTGTCTTTTTCGTATGGCAGATATATCGTTCAGGGGAGAGGTAATCCAATCGAGCATCATGCGTTTTCCGTTTTTAGTCTCCGTTCCGGAGAATAAGGAGTAGAGGGGATATTCGTCATATATTCCTTCTGTAATGCTCAAATCTGCCTGCGTTTGCTTGTCCGTATCCAGATAAGTCATATTCTTAGGTATTACGTATAGCGCAAAAGTAGGAAAATAATTAGGAAGAACAAACGAAACAGATAAAAACAAGAAAAGCGGCTCTTGATATCAAGAGCCGCTTTCGCATATATATCTAAACTGGGTTTATTCAGATTAGAGCTTCGGACCAGCAGCAACCAGTGCTTTACCGGCTTCGTTACCTTCGAACTTAGAGAAGTTCTTGATGAAACGAGCAGCCAGGTCTTTAGCTTTTTCTTCCCACTTGCAAGCACATTCGTAAGTGTCGCGAGGATCAAGGATCTTCGGATCAACATTCGGCAATGCAGTCGGAACAACGAAATCGAAGAAAGGAATAACCTTAGTAGGAGCCTTGTCGATAGAACCGTCAAGGATAGCGTCGATGATACCACGAGTATCTTTGATAGAGATACGCTTGCCGCTACCGTTCCAACCAGTGTTTACCAAGTATGCCTTAGCACCTGATTTTTCCATCTTCTTAACCAACTCTTCTGCATATTTAGTCGGGTGCAAGCTCAAGAAAGCAGCGCCGAAGCAAGCAGAGAATGTCGGAGTCGGTTCAGTGATACCACGTTCTGTACCAGCCAACTTAGCAGTGAAACCAGACAGGAAGTAATATTTAGTTTGTTCAGCGTTCAGGATAGATACCGGAGGCAATACACCGAATGCGTCAGCAGACAAGAAGATAACTTGTTTTGCAGCCGGGCCTTTAGATACCGGTTTAACGATGTTTTCGATGTGGTAGATAGGATAAGAAACACGAGTGTTTTCAGTTACGCTCTTATCTGCGAAGTCAATCTTACCATCAGCAGCAACAGTTACGTTCTCCAACAGAGCGTCACGTTTGATTGCGTTGTAGATATCGGGTTCGCTATCTTTGTCAAGGTTGATAACCTTAGCGTAGCAACCACCTTCGAAGTTGAATACACCTTCGTCATCCCATCCGTGTTCGTCATCACCGATCAACAGACGTTTCGGGTCAGTAGACAAAGTAGTCTTACCTGTACCAGACAGACCGAAGAAGATAGCTGTGTTTTCGTTCTTCATGTCAGTGTTTGCAGAACAGTGCATAGAAGCCATGCCGTTCAACGGAAGCAGATAGTTCATGTAAGAGAACATACCTTTCTTCATTTCACCACCGTACCAAGTGTTCAGGATAACCTGGATCTTCTCAGTCAAGTTGAATACAACAGCAGTTTCTGAGTTCAGACCCAGTTCCTTGTAGTTTTCAACCTTAGCCTTAGAAGCATTCATGATAACGAAATCAGGTTCACCGAAGTTAGCCAATTCCTCAGCAGTCGGACGGATGAACATGTTTGTTACGAAATGAGCCTGCCATGCTACTTCCATGATGAAGCGCAATTTCAGACGAGAGTTTTCGTTAGCACCGCAGAATGCGTCAACTACGAACAGTCTCTTGTTAGAAAGTTCTTTAGTAGCCAATTCTTTGCAAGCTTTCCAGCATTTTTCGTCAACAGGTTTGTTGTCGTTCTTGTATTCTTCCGAAGTCCACCATACGGTATTCTTGCTGGTTTCGTCCATAACGAAGAATTTATCTTTAGGAGAACGGCCGGTGTAAACACCAGTCATAACGTTTACAGCACCCAGTTCAGTTACCTGACCTTTTTCAAAACCTTCCAAACCCGGTTTGGTTTCTTCTGCGAAGAGTACATCGTATGAAGGGTTGTGAATGATTTCAGTCACACCCATGATACCGTACTTGCTTAAATCTAAATTTGCCATTTCTTTTAATGATTTAAAATTTGGTATTTGGTTTATTAATCTCTTGCTAATTCTTTTTACCTTTATCTATCTCAAGGGGGGAAGGAAACCGGTATGAATTAAGCCATATCCGAACAGCCCCTTGTTTTTCGCGTACAAAAGTAGTATTTTCTTTCGAAACAAACACCCGATTAGAGAAATTTTTCTTTAATGAGAAGTCTTTTATAACTCCATAACAATATCTGCAAACTGAATGTTGCAAATTGCGCAAGAAATCGTTTACTTTGCGCATATAAATTCAATAAACTATCATGAAGATAATCAATTTTGCCGAAACAAACTCCATCCTGAACCAGTATGTTGCCGAGATCCGGGATGTACAAGTACAGAGCGACCGCCTTCGCTTCCGCCGAAACATTGAACGCATCGGGGAAATTATGGCCTATGAAATGAGTAAGGACTTTGCTTATTCTCAGAAGAATATACAGACTCCGCTGGGGATAGCACCCGTGCAAACTCCGGATAATCAATTGGTATTAAGCACCATTCTGCGTGCCGGACTACCTTTCCATCAGGGCTTTCTGAGCTACTTTGACGGTGCGGAGAATGCTTTTGTTTCTGCCTACCGAAAGTATAAGGATACGTTGAAGTTTGATATTCATATTGAATACATCGCTTCACCGCGCATTGACGGAAAGACACTGATTATTACCGACCCGATGCTGGCAACCGGCAGCAGTATGGAACTGAGCTATCAGGCTATGTTGACGAAAGGGCATCCGGCGGAGATTCATGTTGCTTCTATCATTGCCAGCCGTCAGGCTGTGGAACACATTGCTAACACACTTCCCGCAGACAAAACTACCATTTGGTGTGCAGCCATCGATCCGGAAATTAATGACCATTCGTATATTGTTCCGGGACTGGGAGATGCAGGAGATTTGGCATTCGGCGAAAAAGAATAGATACCAATAAAAAGTTTTCCAAATCTACCCTCACTGCCCTCACTTCTGGAATAAATCAATAATAATTAGAATGTTAAGTGTGAGTGAGAGCAGAAAAAAGAGTGAGGGCAGTTTTTTTACCCTCACTTTGTATCGTCCGGCAAACAAGGTTTTCTGTTGTTTTATATAAGGGGATATTCTGTTTATAATCAGTGAAATATCCCTTTTATCTAAGGGATAATCAGGTGTTGACCTTGGTTAACAGGCTTGTCAACCAAGGTTGATGGATCCGTTAACCAAGGTTGACAGACTTGTTAATCTTGGTTGACATCCAATAAGGCTTAGTGCTGGATGTAAAAAGGTCTTGAGCATCTTTAATCATTCTTCCCGTAATTGCGTTTTATAATAGTGGCCTGAAAAGCCTTTTTACCGGCCAAGAGTAGGTCTTCGTCATCAAAGGCACGAAGGCTGTACCAGAAAAGGAAATCTCCCGTACCACCCAGAATACCGAATAATCCTAAAAAGAATATATTGGCTTCTCCTGTACAGAATCCATGGATTGCAGGCATCACTCCCAATAAGATGCCCGGTAATAATAAGGATACCCGATAGAACTTCAATGGAATAGGACGAGTCAGAGAAAATCCTACTCCAGTCCAGTCAAAATGCCAGTGTAGGAGCTTTTTATCCTTTCCGCTAAACCAGTAAAGAATCCCTGCCTGGATTAGTATATAAAACACGAGGAGTAAAAATATGCAAAGCATAACTTGGGGACTACTGATTCCTTTTACAGCGGTACCCAATAAACGACCGGCACCATAGGATGAAGAGTCATCCCATACATAAGCAAACAGATAGCTGCCTGTCAGGAACAGAATGAAAAAAAACAGAAATCCTCTTATGTTGATAGACTTTGCCGTGAGTTTCACTTCCACTCCATCCGGGCGGTTGAATGGCTCCTTATTTGCTTCTTTCTTTTCCATAATTCCTTTTTACTGATTTCTACGCTGCAAAGATAGCAAGAGTATGAAATTAATTTAGGTTATCAGAATGTTATCTTTATGTTAAGATGGAAAGAAAAGTTTATCTATATTTGCCTGAAATATAGAATGCTTGATGAAAAAGTCGTATTATATACTTCTTACAATAACTGCAACAGCTGCTGTCCTGTACTTACTTGGAAATTGGGTAGGACGAAGTTTCGGACTGAACCGGCAGCAAGTGATACGTAATATCCACGAAGCTTACGGCCGTGCGACGGATGCATTTGAAGCCGGACAAACTAAGGATCTGGCTGCCTTTTTCCGTAATGAACTGGATGAAGTGAATTTGAAGCGGATCAAGTTTCGCCTGGATACGGTATCTTTACACGGTGATTCCATCGTATTGAAACAGGATTTACGATATTTTTCTGATTATCGGAAACTGTTGGAGCAGCACTATACCTTTGTATGTCCTGTGAATGACGCTCAGGGAGTACATGCTTATATCCAGAATCTTCGTGCCGGGTTCATCGGCAAACTGCTTTATATGTTCTTCGGAACGATAGCGGCTTTGGGACTTCTATTATTTGCCATACGTAAGCAGGTGGATATTATCCGCCGGCAGGATGAGTTGGCACGAATGCGTGAAGATTTCTCTTCTGCTATGGTTCACGACATGAAGAATCCGATCAGTTCCATCCTGATTGGGCTTAAAGTGCTTCGTAGTGGAAAGGTAGATAGTAAGCCTGAGAAGAAAGAAAAGCACTTCGATATACTGGAGGCGGAAGCTCAACATTTGCTTGCACTGGTCAATAAAGTACTGACTATCTCTAAACTGGAACATGGACAATTATTGCTGGATAAGAATTGGATTCAACTCCGTCCTATGGTGGATGAGCTAGTACACACGTTCACTGCTAAGGCAGAAAAGCCTATCACATTTCAGGTTGATTTGCAGGAAGAGGGAGCTTATGCTGATGAAGAGTATCTGAAAGAGGCTTTAAGTAACCTGATAGATAATGCTGTGAAATATTCTAAGGATACAATAGATATACAGATTACTTCCTGCCTTTCCGGACAGTATATTCAGATCAGGGTGCGGGATAATGGAATCGGTATTCCGCTTGCGGCTCAACGGATTGTATTTGATAAGTTTGAACGCGTCATTACCCGGAATGAGGATGAGAAGAAGAAAGTATCCGGTTTCGGTTTGGGACTGAACTATGTGATGAATGTAGCCCGGGAGCATGGAGGGTACGTCAGTGTGGAGAGTATAGAAGGGAAATATAGCGAATTTACTGTTTCTTTGCCGTTGCCGACGGAGAACGAAGAGGCTAATCCGGAGGATTGATATTCTCTTGTCGTATATGAGCGTGACCGGACCTGTCTGTTTTTTTAACAGACAAGCCGGATCACGTTCTTTTAAATTGTTATTCTACAGGTGGCACATCCAGAATACTGCCATATCGATGGTATTCAAATGAGATGCTTTGCTCTTTAATATAATGTATCAACTCTACACGTCCGTTTTTCACAGGTTTTGCCGTGGCAATGTATTTGTTTCTGCGAGCTGCCTCTTCATACATTTCCATCGGAATATCAGCGCCACAAGTGCGGATGCGTTCATAAGTCCTCATTGTTTTGAGGAATTCATCGAACGTTTCTTTCTTTAGTGTACAACCGGTAGATGATAATGCAGTCGTGCGATCATCATTCGGGGCAAAGCTGATAGTCAGTGGTGTATGGCAGAGTTTTGCGGCAAGTGCGATCATTTCCGCTTCTTCGTTACTATCTCCCGGGAAAAGACGGAGCACCATATTCTTTAATGGCAGATAGCGGAATGCATTTTGTTCGCCATATAACTTATTGATATCCCGTGCATGCGCAAATTCTTCCTCATATACATGGGGATAACTTTGCTTGTAATCCGTATTGCTTTCCGGCTTGTCGGTAATCTTCACAAGGCAGGCGCAATAGTTTGGTCCGCCTGCTTTTACACCACCACCGAAAGCAGACAGTTTCATTCCGCCGAAAGGTTGGCGGTTGACAATAGCGCCTGTGATGCCACGATTGATATAAAGGTTACCTGCCAGAATGGAGTTCTTCCAGAGTTTCTGTTCGTTCTCATCCAGACTTTGCAGACCGGAAGTCAAACCGTAGTCCAGGCTGTTTACCAACTCTATTCCCTGTTGAAGATTGTCAATGCAAGCCACACTTAACATGGGACCGAACAATTCGGTGCGGAATGAATAACTGCCCGGTTTTACTCCCCATTTCACGGTAGGGGCGAGGATGTATTGCTTCTCGTCGATAAACTTAGGTGGAACCAGCCAGGACTCGCCGGGTTCCAGTGTGAGGGCTTGCAGTAACTTGTCGTTCCGGTTGGTAATCATGGGGCCTACTACATTACCGGCTTCCCATACACTGCCTACTTTCATACTGGTGGCGGCATCCTTCAGCTTATCCTGGAAGTTCTTGTCTTCGTATACAGAGCGTTCTACAAGCAGCAGGGAACATGCTGAGCACTTTTGTCCGGCATTTCCGAAAGCGGAAGCAACGATATTCATAATGGCATGATCACGGTCGCCTGAGGCGGTAAGGATAATAGCATTTTTTCCACCGGTTTCGGCGGAAAGTGGGGTAGACGGGTTGGTACGTGCAATGCTTTGGGCCGTATCCGTACCACCTGTCAGGATGATATGCTTGATAGCCGAAGCAGTGGTCAACTCTTTCAGTGCTTCACGGTCGGTAATAATGACTTGCAATGCTTCTTTGGGTACTCCTGCATCCCAGAAAGCCTTGGCAAATAGCCACGCTACGGGAGCGGCTACTGTTGCGGGTTTCAGTATCACGGTATTGCCACCGGCCAATCCGGCTACAATGCCGCCGATAGGAATGGCACATGGAAAGTTCCACGGTGAAATGACGAGGATTGTTCCTTTGGAGGTGATGTCCACATCATGCAGTGCGGCGAATTTTTTCATTGTTGTGGTATAGAAGCGGGCGTAGTCAATACCTTCGGATACCTCCACATCGCCTTCTACCACTGTTTTACCTGTTACAGCACACATGCTGCCTATCAGGTCTCCGCGCATATCACCCAGGCGATTGGCTGCTTCGAACATGATTCTATGACGTTCCTCTAAAGTGGTGTTCCGCCAGCCTGCGGGATCTTTTTCTGCAATGCCGATGATTTGCTTTACTTGTTCCGTATTGGCTTGCGACATTTCGCAAATACATACTTCATCATTCTGGCAGCGGTCCATGTACTTATGGCGTTTTTCACAAACGATGGTTTCGGCTCCTATTTGCAGAGGAATGATTTCCGGAGTATCGCCGGAAGACTTTTTCCATTTGGCAAAGATATTTCGCACCCATTCCTGATTTTGAGGCAGGTCGAAATCCGTATCCGGTTCGTTTTTCATCACGTCGGATGGAGGAACGGAAGAATATGGTAAAAGCCTGTTCTGCGTGCGCGTAGGAATATGAGAAACGCTGTCTTTCTTGTGATATGCTTCTTCAAACTGCTTTTGCAGGAAATTCCAGGTGTCGGTTCCCGGTTTCAGATTGAATGAGTGAGTGAGGAAGTTATCCGGAGCTGTATTCTCATCCATACGGCGTACCAGATAAGAGACTGCATTCAGGAAATGTTCATTTTTCACTACCGGTGCATATAGTATGATGTGATTACCCAGTTGCGACTGCGCGCGCCATACATGGTCGGCCATACCTTCCAACATCTCAAATGTCATATACTCTGAACTGTTGTTTTTCTGGCTTAACAGATAAGCGTAGGCTATTGTGAACAGGTTATGCGAAGCCACTCCGATGTGCAATACTTTTGCATTTTCGGGCAGCAGGGCGCGTTCCAGTATATGCAGGTAGTTTGCATCTACTTCCGTTTTTGTGGAAAGTATGGGGTTGGGCCAGCCGCGCAAGGAAGAAATCACCGTTTCCATTTCCAGATTACAACCTTTTACAAGGCGCATTTTGAGTGGTGCACCTCCCTCTGCCACGCGTGCCTTTGCAAATTCCAGCAATTCCGTCTGGAAATCATAAGCATCGGGCAGATAAGCCTGTACAACGATACCAGCTGAATAGTCTTTGAATTCCGGTTTGCTTAGTACAGTTTTAAACAGGCGTAAAGTAAAGTGTGAATCTTTATATTCTTCCATATCCAGATTGACAAACTTCGCACGTTTCACTCCGTTTTCATCTGTATGCGGGAAGTCTATTGCTTTTTGGTAGAGAGCGGACATGCGTTTCACCAGTTCCGGGAAACTCTCTTCATAATTCAAGGCATGCGTCTGGGCATAGATGCCGGATATCTTGACGGAGATATAGTTAATATCCGGAGCTTCCAATGCTTCCAGGTAATGATGGTAACGGTGATCTGCTTCCCCATTGCCTAAAACAACTTCACCCAGTAGGTTAACGTTCTGTCCAACCTTTTGCTGTGCACGTTCGGACAGGTGTCGGGTTAACTTGGGACGTGCTTCATCAAGGATAACTTTGGACGTATCCATGCGTAAGCGTTTCTTTATAATAGGTATGGCAATGAAGTCGAAATGATGTCCGAAGGCCTGGTACATTTTAAAGAGGAAAGTATCCCGCTTATTCAGAAATTCGGGTACTCCATAGCGGTCTATCAGAGTCTTAATGCGGGTGGCAAGTTTCTTGCGATCACGTATCTGCGAAGATTCATCCAGCATTTTCACCAGGAACTTCTTGTCCTGCGGACGTTGCACCATGACGGCATATTTATGCTGTTCTTTGCGCTCTTCGTTTGTGATGGTTTGCTCACACGTGTTGTGTAGCTTCAGTACCCATTCTTGTACCTCGGCTATGGTAGGTCTATTATCCATAATCTATTCATGTTTAGTAAATGACTGAAAATAAATATCACTCGCGAACTAAAAACATGAATAAAGGGTGGGACTGAACATTACGGCACGATACCGGTGCAAGGTCTGGAGAGCTTGCTGTGAAAACCGGTCAAAGATTAATCTTCTGCCCATAGTACAGTGATGTTAAAGGTTAATGTATGCCTGATGCAAATATACACTAATTCTTTTATTATCAAAGGGAGAGGGGAATATATTTGTTCTGTGGATTATAAAAAACACCTCATTGCCGTCACTATTTTATAGTTTGGCAATGAGGTGTTGTAAGAGGGAAGCGGATTTATACTTGCGTATAGTTTACTTCACTTCCCAAATATCATTTGTCATCAACAGTTCCTTGAAGTTGTGATACTTCTTCTTTGCTGATACTTCTTCAATCTGTTCCATTACAGCATCGTCATAAGTCGGAGCTTCTACATCGCGGATCACACCGAGAGCAACCGGAAAGTCAGGACCTTCCATCAGAGCCAATTTCAGTTGCAATGTATTATCCATGCAGTGTGCATCATGAACGAGGATATCCTTTTCCGTGATACCGTTCTCGCCCAACTTCACAACTTTCAGTCCGAAGCCTTCCTGCATCAATCCAAACTCTTTGTTCTCACCGAAAAGCATCGGCTTACCGTGTTCCAGATAGATAGCATTCTTGGCACGTCCGTCTTTGTTGTATACAGAGTCGTAGGTTCCGTCATTGAAGATAACGCAGTGTTGCAGAATCTCACACACAGCGGCTCCTTTATGGTTAGCAGCAGCCTTCAGAACTTCTCCTGTACCGGGACCATCTGTAGCTACACAGCGTGCAAAGAAACGTCCACGGGCACCGAAGCAGAGTTCAGCTGGGTGGAACGGATCTTCTACCGTACCATAAGGAGAGGATTTGCTGACGAAGCCACGGGGAGACGTCGGAGAATATTGTCCTTTTGTCAAACCGTAGATGCGGTTGTTCAGCAACAGAATGTTGATATCTATATTGCGACGGATAGCATGGATAAAGTGGTTACCACCGATAGCCAGACCGTCACCGTCACCTGAAACCTGCCAAACGCTCAGGTTAGGATTGGTTACTTTACATCCGGTAGAGATGGCGGCAGCACGTCCGTGGATAGTCTGCATCGCATACGTATTCATATAATAAGGTAGACGGCTAGAGCAACCGATACCCGAAATAACGGCAGTTTCCCAAGGTTTAACACCGATTTCTGCCAACGCTTTGTGCAGTGAATTCAAGAAGAAGTGGTCACCGCAACCCGGACACCAACGAGGTTGTCCTTTTTTGAAATCTTTAGCTGTATATTCGCTCATGATGTTCTTAAGTTTTAAGTTGATAAGTTTTTTAGTAGCTACGAGTTACGAGCTACAAGCTACAAGTCTGTTCAGAGCAGTACTTGTTACTTGTAGCCTGTAGCTTGTCACTTCTTCAGTATCTCGGTGAAGGCAGCCACCAATTCGCTTACTACGAACGGCTGTCCCTTGACTTCATTGAATTGATACGGAGTGAAATTATCTACCTTCATGCGGAGATAACCGGCAAATTGTCCCAGATTCTGTTCGGCAACTACCACTTTCTTATATTTCTTCAATACTTCAGCCGTATTTTTAGGCAGTGGGTTGATATAAGAGAAGTGAGCTAAGGCTACTTTTTGTCCGGCTTTGTTCATCTCTTCCATAGCAGAATACAAGTGTCCGTAAGTACCGCCAAAGCCTACAATCAGCAGGTCTGCATCATCTGCACAGCCTTGTACTTCTACATCGGGCACAGCAATCTTTGCAACTTTTTCTGCACGCAGGTGGCACATCAGATTGTGGTTTTCAGGATCGGTAGAGATCGCACCAGTGTTGCTGTCTTTTTCCAGACCACCGAGGATATGAGTATAGCCTTCTTGTCCCGGAATGGCCCAGTAACGTACCTGGTTCTCAGGGTTGCGTTTATAAGGAGTATAGTTATCCTTCATTTCAGGAGTAACATACTGAGGTTTGATTTCAGGATATGTATCCAGATTCGGCAGCTTCCATGCACCGGAACCGTTGGCTACGAAACCGTCTGTCAACAGAACTACCGGAGTCATGTGCTCCAAAGCCATTTTACAAGCTGCATAGGCTGCATCGAAGCAGTTTGTCGGTGAGGTTGCAGCAATAACCGGCATCGGGCTTTCACCGTTACGGCCAAACAAAGCCTGCAATAAGTCAGTTTGTTCCGATTTAGTCGGCAAACCTGTGGAAGGGCCACCGCGCTGTACGTTCAGAACAACCAGAGGAAGTTCTGTAATCACTGCCAGGTTCATAGCCTCTGATTTCAGGCAGACACCCGGACCGGAAGTGGTAGTTACAGCCAATGCACCTGCAAAAGATGCACCGATAGCTGTAGCACAGCCGGAAATCTCATCTTCGCATTGAACGGTAATGACACCTAAAGATTTATGTTTGGAGAGTTCATGTAATACGTCCGTAGCCGGAGTGATAGGATAAGAACCCAGGAATAACTTCAGACCAGCCTTTTCAGCAGCAGCAATGAAGCCGTAGGCTGTAGCTTTGTTACCCATGATATCCATATATATTCCGGGTGTTTTTATCTTACTTTCTATCTTATAAGTATGCGCTACAGAAGCATGTGTATTGTGACCATAGTCGTAGCCGGCGTGAATCACCTTGATGTTGGCTTCTGCTATTTCCGGCTTTTTTGCGAATTTCTCTCTAAGGAAATCTTCTGCAATCTTCAGATCACGATTGAATAACCAGCAAACCAGGCCGAGAGCGAACATGTTGCGGCATTTCAGCATTGCTTTATTGTCCATACCTGTTTCTGCCAGGCAATCTTTCACCATTTGAGAGATAGGAGCAGCAATCACGTCTTGCTTGATACCCATTTCTTCGATAGGATTGTCAGTCTTGAAAGCAGCTTTCTGTAAATCGGAAGCCTGGAAACAGTCTGTGTCGATGATGATACAAGCAGTAGACTTAGCAAACTTATACTGTGTTTTCAATGCGGCAGCGTTCATAGCTACCAATACGTCGCATTTATCACCCGGGGTGAATACTTTGCTGGCGCCGATGTGTACCTGGAAACCTGATACGCCGGTCAGAGAACCTTGCGGGGCGCGGATATCTGCGGGATAGTCGGGGAAAGTACTGATGTCATTTCCCACCGTAGCCGATACTGTTGAAAAGATGTTGCCGGCGAGCTGCATACCATCGCCGGAGTCTCCGGAAAAGCGGACTACCACTTGATCCAGTTCTTTTACCATCATGTCGTTTGCCATAATTTCGTATTACTATGATTAATTTATAGGATCACTTAAAATCTGTTCTTATGTTGGTTGGGGTACTTACAAAAAGTACTACGCTTTTAAAGATGCGTTTGCAAATGTCGGAAAGTTATGCGACTTGGCAAAATCTTTTCGAATTAATCTGTGATTGTGTACTAAAAGAATTGATAAATGAGTGTTTTTTGATATTTGGAGTGAACAAAACTCTGACTATGTGTCTGACTTGAACGAATAAAAGTTGCATATTATCATTTATTTTTGGTTGCATAACTGTTGACTAAATGTAAGATTGGGTCACCAATATACTACTGTTTGTAGCTAATTTAGGTTGACACTTTGATAAAATCTTGTGTAGACTGTATTTCTTTAACTTCTCGATAAAAGATTCATTCGCCCTTGTTAAATCGGGAGAATGCTTTATCTTTGCAACCGCAAATGTTTTTGGTCCTGTAGTTCAACGGATAGAATAGAAGTTTCCTAAACTTTAGATAGGGGTTCGATTCCCCTCGGGACTACAAAACAAAAAAGGGAAGCCATTTATTCGGCTTCCCTTTTTTGTTTTGTTACTATATAGTTCTTATTTTGCTACTTCAACAGCAGGCTCAACAATCTTTTTGTTCTTCATCATCATATATGCGATAGGAGATGCAACGAACAGAGAAGATAATGTACCGATTACAACACCGAGAATCATTGCAAATGCGAAACTGCGGATAGAGTCACCACCAAGGATGAAGATACACAGCAGCACGATTAATGTACTCAATGAAGTATTTATGGTACGTGCCAGAGTCGTATTCAACGAATCATTGAACAATTGCTTTCTGTCACGTTTCGGGTACAGGCCGAAGAATTCACGTACACGGTCGAAGATTACCACTTTATCATTGATAGAGTAACCGATAGCCGTAAGGATAGCACCGATAAATGTCTGGTCAATTTCAAGAGAGAACGGCATCCAACCCCAGCACAATGAATAAGCGCCAAGAATCATTAATGTATCACTGGTCAGTGCAACTACGGAACCCACACTATATGCAATGTTGCGGAAACGGATCAAGATGTAGAGACCGATGGCGATAAGAGCGAGAACTACAGACCACATGGCCGAAGTCTTGATATCATCTGCGATACTCGGACCTACTTTCTGTGAGCTGACGATACTGCCACCTGTGTGATTTTCGCGGTCGATGAATGTCTCCAGCGTGATGTTCTGCGTCAATACCGGTTTCAGCGTTTCATACAGATATGCTTCGATTTCTGAATCGACATTATTACCTTCTTCTTCGATACGGTAGTTTGTACTGATACGTACAGTCTTCTTATCGGTACCGATAGCAATTACACTTACATTAGAATCACCGAACTTGCTGGCGATTAACTCACGTACTTGTTCCGGTTCTACGGCGTTTTCAAACTGTACCTTGAAGTTGCGTCCACCGGTGAAGTCGATACTCTGGCTCAAGCCACGTACGAACAGTGAACCGATACAGATAACAAGGATAATGCCTGTAATTGTAAACCATTGCTTATTTCTACCCATGAAGTCGAAATGTACATTCGTCATCAGGTTCTTAGAGATCTTAGAAGAGAAAGTCAGGTTCAGCCATTTATCTTTATTCATGAAGTATTCATATACCAGACGTGTCATGAACACAGCGGTAAAGAATGAAATCAAGATACCGATAATCAAGGTCGTGGCAAAACCACGGATAGGACCTGTACCGAAATTAAACAGGATAACACCCGTGATGATAGACGTTAAATTTGAGTCGAAGATAGCGGAGAATGCATTAGAATAACCGTCTGCGAGGGCTTTTTTCACACCCTTACCTGCGCGTAACTCTTCTTTTGTACGTTCATAGATCAACACGTTCGCATCCACAGCCATACCCAGGGCTAACACCATACCGGCAATACCGGACATTGTCAGAGCCGCCTGGAAGGATGAAAGGATACCCATTGTAAAGAACATGTTCAGTACCAATGCGCCGTTGGCAACCATACCCGGAATGAAACCGTACATGGAGCACATATAAACCATCAATAGTATTAATGCTACGATGAATGAGAATACACCGGCGTTAATAGAAGCCTGTCCCAAAGACGGACCTACGATATCTTCCTGAACGATACGTGCGGGAGCCGGCATCTTACCGGATTTCAGTACGTTTGCTAAGTCCTTTGCCTGTTCGGGAGTAAAGTGACCCGTGATTTGTGAGTTACCACCTGTAATTTCAGTATTTACATTCGGTGCAGAATATACATAGCCGTCCAATACGATAGCGATGCTCTTACCGATGTTTTGTTTAGTCAACTGTGCCCAGCGGCGTGAACCGTCTGTATTCATTGACATACTTACGGCAGGTTTACCAAACTGATCGTATTCGTCTTTAGCGCTTACAACAACATCACCTTCCAGCGGAGCGCGTCCGTTACGTTCGGTTGAGCGGATAGCGTAAAGTTCGAAAGTTTGTCCTTTCGGATCATATTCGTAAGCGGAAACACCCCATTTCAGACGAAGGTCTTTCGGGAGTTCGGCTTGAATTTCTTTCATGGAAAGATATTTGTTGATGTCAGCAGTATCCTTGTAATTAGCATAAGCTACAACAGGACCTTGCCCGCTGGAGTTAACCTGCAGTACAGCCAGCAACGGATGTTCTTTCTTGATTTGTGCAAGATCGACGGATTGTGCTTTGTTTTCACCTTTCAATGCAGCGGCAAGACTGTCGGCGGTGCTGGTAGCTTGCGCTACAACCGGAGCAGCGGTGCTGTCAACAGCTGCACTGTCAGCAGGTGCTTCATTGGCTAAAATGCTACGCAGTTTGTTATCAGCAGCTTGCAGATAAGGTGCAACATCCTTTGCGTTGTATGTTTCCCAAAACTCCAGATTAGCGGAACCTTGAAGTAATTTTCTTACACGTTCCGGTTCCTTGATACCCGGAAGTTCCACCATGATACGTCCCATCTTGTCTTCCAGACTTTGGATGTTGGGCTGAACCACACCAAAACGGTCGATACGAGTACGGAGTACGTTGTATGAGTTGTCAACAGCGGCTTTTACTTCCGTGCGCAGTACCTTTTCTACTTCCGCGTCGGAGGTCTTTTGGTTAACTTTGTCTTTTAACTGTTGAGTGGCGAAAAGCTCGGAAAGACGTGCGTCCGGAGCAATTTTGTGATACTCTCTCACAAACAACGTAATGACGTCGTCCTGGCTGCTAATAGCCTGTTTTGCAGCATTTGCCAATGCTTGATTGAATGCTTCGTCGGGTTTGTTGTCCGCCAATGCTTTGATTACATCGGGAACGGAAACTTCGAGGATGACGTTCATACCACCCTTTAAGTCCAAACCTAAACTGATCTCCATCTCTCGGCACTGTTTCAGTGTCCAATTGCCGAAGAATACTTTCTCATTAGCCAGAGAATCCAGGTAGTCCTGCTCTACTTTCACATCGCCTTTTGCAAACTCTTTAGCCTTATTGGTATAATGGCGAGTCACAAAAGAAAAGGAGAGATAGAACACACACACCAGTGTGAGCAATACCGCAAAAACCTTTACAAATCCTTTGTTTTGCATGTTACTTTTAGTTTATTATGATTACTTTTTTAATTAATTTCTGTTGCGTACAAGGCTGCAAATATAGTTTTTTTTTCACATTCGGAAGTAAAAGGAACTCAAATATTTGCACATGATAAAGAATTAACTCCCTCCGTATAGCAATGTTTTTATTTCATTCCGCGATTTTTTAACATCGGTTCCAGTTGTGGCTCCGTTCCGCGGAAGTTCTTGTAAAGAGTCATCGGATCTTCGCTGTTACCCTTTTCCAAAACGTTATTCCGGAAGAGGTCGGCTGTCTTTTTGTTAAAGATGCCGTGTTCCTTGAAAGCTTCGAAAGCATCGTTGTCCAATACATTTGCCCACAAATAGCTGTAATAGCCGGCAGCATAACCGCCAATGATATGGTTGAAGTAGGTGGTACGATAGCGTGGAGCTATTTCCGGAATAAGCTCCAGTTTGTCCATGGCCTCTTTCTCATATGCCAATATGTCCAGGTTCTGGGTATCTGTCAGATTGTGCAGATTCATATCCAGAATGGCAGCAGCCAGTAATTCGGTGGTCATGAAGCCTTGGTTGAAGGTTTTCTGATTCAGAATCTTTTCAATAAGGCTGTCGGGGATAGTTTCGCCGGTTTGATAATGTTTGGCATACATTTTCAATACTTCAGGTTCGGTAGCCCAATGCTCATTGATTTGTGAAGGCAACTCAACGAAGTCGCGTACTACGTTTGTGCCGGAAATACCTTTATAGTTGCATTTTGTCAGCAATCCATGCAGGGCATGACCAAATTCATGGAACAGTGTTTCCACTTCGTCAATAGTCAGCAATGAAGGCATATCGCCTACGGGCTGTGTGAAACTGCATACATTGCATACCAACGGGCGGATAGCGCCTTGTTGTTCGCGATAGTTGCTCATCCATGCACCACCGCTCTTACCCGGACGGGGGAAATAATCTACGTAGAAAACACCCAAGTGTGAGCCATCTGCATCTTTCACTTCGAATACTTCTACATCGGGGTGGTATACGGGGATACCTTCCAATTTCGTTAAAGTGATGCCATAAAGTTTATTAGCTACAGCGAAAGCGCCTTCGCGTACATTTTCTAACTTAAAGTAAGGTTTGATTTCGTCTTCTTCCAGATTGTATTTCTCTTTGCGGAGTTTTTCTGTATAGAACCACCAGTCCCACGCTTCCAGTTTTTCACCTTTGCCTTCTTTATCCATTATGTTCTGCAATTCAACAGCTTCGGCTTTTGCTTTTGGCAATGAATAGCTCCACAGGTTGTTTAAGAAGTCCATAACGGTTGTGGAATTTTTAGCCATCGTATTGTCCAAAACAAAATTAGAATAACAGTCGAAGCCCAGTAATTGCGCTTTTTCAAGACGCAGTTTTATGATGTCTGTAATAATCTTCTTGTTGTCATTCTTGTCATTGTTGTTGCCGCGGTTGATGTAGGCCTTGTACATTTGTTCGCGTAACGGACGATTTTCTGAGTATTGCAGGAATGGAAGACGACTGGCATTACCCAATGTAAACAGCCACTTGCCTTCTTGTCCGTCTTCTTTGGCTTTTTCAGCAGCGCTTTGACGGAACCAGTCGGGCAGTCCGGCAAGGTCTTCTTCCTTGTCTATATAAAGTTTGAAGGCGTTGTTTTCATTCAGGACATTATCACTGAATTTGATACCTAATGTAGAAAGTTCTTTGTTGACTTCGCGCAAGCGTGCCTGTTTATCAGGGGATAAGTTTGCACCGGAACGGACAAAGCCTTTGTAGGTCTCTTCCAGCAGGCGTTGTTGTTCGGTAGTCAGTCCCAATGCATCTTTCTGTTGGTATACAGCATCAACCTTCTTGAAAAGATCCTGATTCAGTGAGATATTATCACTGTGTTCGGACAATGTCGGGGCGAGTTTAATAGATAATTCTTTCAGATCATCTGTTGTTTCTGCTTCCGTCATATTATAGAAGATGGCACTAACCCGGTCCAGTGTCGGGGAACTATTATCAAGAGCAACGATTACATTTTCAAAGGTTGGCGCTTCGGAGTTGTCCACTATTGCATCTATATTTGCATTTTGCTCTTCAATGCCTTTCAGAAAGGCAGGTTCATAGTGTTCCAATCTGATTTTATCGAAAGGCGGTACGCCATGTTCGGTTTGGAACTCAGTCAGGAACGGATTGGTTTCCGTTTGCGTGGTACAGGAGTACATCATACAACTTGTAGCTAAAATAAAAATACACTTCTTAAACATAAGTTTTAAGTATTAGGTATAAAGTATTAATTATTAATTCGTTTTTCAGTCTTTTCTCTTCAGATAACACCAGATTGGATAATGGTCGGATTCTTTTATAGAACGGTCCACCGTACAGTTATAAGGTTTAAGGTTTTTGCTTGCCAGGATATTGTCTATCCGGAAATAGAATTTATTCTGATTATAAGAAATACCCAGCCCGCGGCCGGACTTGGTAAAAGCATCATTTAATCCTTTTTCAATGACCCGGTGTGCATAGGAAATGGGAGTATCGTTAAAGTCGCCGCAGACAATGATATAAGGGTATCGTGACGCTGCGATTTCCTGGGCGATACTGTCTGCTTGTGGGGCGCGAATGGCGGATGCTTCTGCCAGTTTGCGGATGAGCAGGCGTGCACCGCTTTTAACTTTTTCCGTTTCAGGAGATTTGAGCATACTTTCGTAGACTACTTTGTCTTCTTTAGTCAGCTTGTTAGATTCCAGATGATTATTGATGAGCATTACGGTATCTTCTCCCATTTTCAGTTCATAAACCACTGAGCCATTGTATTCACTGGCATAATCCAGTTTACGGGATGAAAGAATAGGGAATTTAGAGTAGCAGGCTATCCGGTTGGTGTGGCCTTTTCCACTTCCTCTTCCCACTATCTGGATGTTATGATAGGGATAATCTTTTAAAGCCTTTTCCACATCTTTCTGGCTGAGATAACGGGGAGATTCTATCGTTTGGTATTCTTGCAGGCATAAGATATCTGCTCCGCTATTCTTCAGATAATTCAGAATGAGATTCTCACCATCCTTTTTGACCGCTCCGTCGAAGCCCATGATGTTATATGACAAAACCTTGAAACTGTCTTCGGGTAATTTGCTTGTGTGGAAATTGAGCGGGAAATAAGTCCGTATTTGTGAATAGCATAAAAGAAATGCTACCAGTGGAAAAAGTGCAAACTTATACTTTTGGATAATAAGCCAAAAGATGAAAAAGCAGATGTTTATCACCAGGAAAATAGGAAATGTCAGCCCGAAGCAGGACTCTACGGGGTGAGCAACCGGCTTGATGTGCGGGCTGTAAGCGGTGAGAAGCAGCAAGCTTATAAAGAAAATATTAACCGCTAAAATCAGATAGGCTACGAATTTACCAATATGCTTTATTCCCATTTTCTGTACTATCGTTTGCTCGCATCGAAAAGACTTTTCTTTTCTTCTGTGGTCAGGCTTTCATATCCTGATTTTTTCAATTTATCGAGGATACGGTCTATTTCTTCGGATTGAGATTTCTTGCGGGCGTTGTAGTCATAGTCTTTCTGACGGCTGTTACCATAGTGAACTTTCATCTTCGGTTTGCGGGGCTTGAAACTGAACAGTGAAACGATAGCATCTAGAATTTTGTTAATCCAGGCAGTGATATCTTTTCCTTTACTGAGTCCGGCAGCAAACCAGAGTCCCGCCAATGCACCGCCCAGATGGGCAATATGTCCGCCTGCATTGCTGGATGTAATGAACAGTAAATCCGTACCGATGACAATCAGTGCCAGATATTTCAACCGTATCGTACCAAAGAGGAACAGCCGGATGGGGTAGTTAGGTTCGCGGTACGCTGTAGCAGCTACGATGGCAAGCACGGAAGCGGATGCCCCCAACATGAATGAATAATCGACCATCGGGCGGAAATACGGGAAGATATTATAGGCTGCCATGTACAATAATCCACCGCAAATACCTCCTAGGATATACGCTCCGCGCAGATGTTTGGCCGAGAAGAACATCAGGAATAGTGCTCCGAACCAGTATAGCCACAACATGTTGAACAAGATATGTAAAAATCCTGCATGCATAAACATATATGTGAACAGTGACCATGGCTGTATGATGAACTGTGTGAGTGAAGCGGGCAATTCCAGCCATTCAAACGCACCGCCGAGGCTGCGATTGAATAATTGCAGAATTACTTCCGTCAGCGTAGTGACTACAAAAACAGCTACGTTGATATAAATCAGCTGGATATAAATATTCCCTCTGCGAAAAGCTTCTTTAAGGTCAGTTATAATAGTACCCATTTCCTCTGTCTTTTTTTCTCCAGTACATTATCAGTATAAAACCGAATATCATACCACCCAAGTGTGCGAAGTGCGCTACATTGTCGTTAGGATTGTTGGCAAAACCAGCGTACAGTTCAATCAGTGCATATCCGATAACAAAGTATTTGGCTTTTATCGGAAACGGCAACGGAAATATGAATAGCGGCTGGTTGGGGAACAACATTCCGAAACCCAGCAAAATGGCATACACGGCTCCTGAAGCTCCTACGGTAACTCCGTTTAAGAGAGCATTCAGATTTGCCATGGGCGGATAGGTGTAATTCATATTATCCCGTATGATTTGAGCGCCTTCCTGATATACGGTATTAATCATCTCCGGACTCATTCCGGTCTTTGCAGCCTGAATGCGTATGTAAGTTACCAGCATGCTGATTAAGCCTGCGCCTATACCACATATCATGTAGTAAGATAAAAAGCGTTTGGGTCCCCATACTTGTTCGAGTATGCGACCAAACATCCATACGGCAAACATGTTAAAGAAAAGGTGCGTAAAACCTCCATGCATGAACATGTATGTGATAAGTTGCGCTATGTTAAAGTCATCGGCAAGAAAGAAATGAAGTCCCAGATAACGGGCTAAATCAAGATGATAACTTTGGGCAACAATGGTCGCAAGAAAGACCAGTACATTAATGATTAATAGGTTCTTAGTAACTGTTGGTATAGCATTCATAATTTATTATTTCGTTCAATAAGTCGCAAAAATACGAATAAATTCTGTTCTATAACAGAAAAACGCCTTTCTATTCTTTATTTTTCGCCAAAATCCAATCTTTTTTTAATGTTTTTATTTGATATTCAGAAATATTGCTCTATTTTTGTAGAGGTTTGTGAACGACTAATGCGGATATCTTTTGTGTAACATATTAATTCTTTAATTTTAGTATTATGAATAAGTCAGAACTTATCAACGCTATGGCAGCAGAGTCCGGTTTGACAAAAACGGATTCTAAGAAAGCATTAGATGCTTTCATGGCAGCAATCACGAAAGCCCTAAAGGCTGGTGACAAAGTATCATTGGTTGGCTTCGGTACGTTCTCTGTATCAGAGAGAGCAGCACGTCAGGGCATTAATCCTTCTACCAAACAGAGTATTACGATTCCTGCAAAGAAAGTTGCTAAGTTTAAACCTGGTATGGAGTTGACTTTGGTCGTCGAATAAAGGAAGGCTATGAATGAAAAATAGAAAAGGAGGCGCTACGAGGTGTCTCCTTTTTTATTATCCGTACAGATGGAGCGCGTAATTCACCAAAATATAGTATCTTTGCGCCCGGAAAATACTTTTAAATCATGAATATAGAAGATAAACTGGTAGCGTCCGTCATCAACGGACTGAAAGCGCTGTATGGACAGGACGTGCCTGCCGCACAGGTGCAACTGCAAAAAACCAAGAAAGAATTTGAGGGACACCTCACGCTGGTAGTTTTTCCTTTCCTGCGCATGTCGAAGAAAGGACCGGAGCAGACAGCACAGGAGATTGGCGAATACCTGAAAGCTAACGAGCCTTCGATAGCCGCATTCAATGTGATCAAAGGTTTCCTGAACCTGACTATCGCTTCTTCCGCCTGGATTGAATTGTTGAATGACATTCATGTTGATAAGCAATACGGTATTGTTGCTGCCACGGATAATTCTCCGTTGGTGATGATCGAATATTCTTCACCCAATACCAACAAGCCACTTCACCTGGGACATGTACGCAATAATCTTCTGGGTAATGCTTTAGCCAACATTGTGATGGCAAATGGCAATAAAGTGGTAAAAACAAATATTGTCAACGATCGTGGTATTCATATTTGTAAGTCCATGCTGGCCTGGTCCAAATATGGTAACGGTGAAACACCCGAATCATCCGGAAAGAAGGGGGACCATTTGGTAGGCGATTATTACGTAGCTTTTGATAAGCACTATAAAGCTGAAGTGAAGGAATTGACGGCTAAATTTCAGTCTGAAGGTGCGACGGAAGAAGAAGCTAAAGCAAAGGCTGAAGCCGCTTCTCCTCTAATGAATGAAGCCCGCGAAATGCTGGTGAAGTGGGAAGCTAATGATCCGGAAGTGCGTGCACTTTGGACTAAAATGAATAACTGGGTGTATGAAGGATTTGATGAAACTTACCGTAAAATGGGTGTAAGTTTTGACAAAATATATTACGAGTCAAATACCTATCTTGAAGGGAAAGAGAAGGTGATAGAGGGCCTTGAAAAGGGGTTCTTCTATAAAAAAGAAGATGGTTCCGTATGGGCTGACCTTACTGCTGAAGGTTTGGATCATAAGTTGCTACTACGTGCTGATGGGACTTCTGTTTATATGACTCAGGATATAGGTACAGCTAAATTACGTTTTGCTGATTATCCTATTGACAAGATGATTTATGTAGTAGGCAACGAACAGAACTATCATTTCCAGGTACTTTCCATCCTGCTTGACAAGCTTGGATTTGAGTGGGGAAAGAGTCTCGTACATTTCTCTTATGGTATGGTGGAATTGCCCGAAGGTAAGATGAAAAGCCGCGAAGGCACAGTGGTAGATGCTGATGATTTGATGGAAGAAATGATTAGTACTGCCAAAGAAACTTCTAATGAATTGGGCAAGCTGGATGGTCTGTCTCAGGAAGAAGCTGACAATATCGCTCGTATTGTTGGTTTGGGCGCCTTGAAATATTTCATCCTCAAGGTAGATGCCCGTAAGAATATGACGTTCAATCCGAAAGAGTCAATTGACTTTAATGGAAATACAGGTCCGTTCATTCAATATACGTATGCGCGTATTCAATCTGTAATGCGTAAGGCTGCTGAAGCCGGTATTGTAATTCCGGCTGAAATTCCTGTTGGTATTGAGTTGAGTGAGAAAGAAGAAGGCCTTATTCAGATGGTAGCCGACTTTGCTGCTGTAGTGAAGCAGGCAGGTGCGGATTACAGTCCCTCTATTATTGCCAACTATACTTATGACCTGGTGAAAGAATACAATCAGTTCTATCATGATTTTAGCATTCTGCGTGAAGAGAATGAGGCTGTGAAAGTTTTCCGTCTCGCTTTGTCGGAAAATATAGCGAAGGTAGTTCGCATCAGCATGGGCTTGCTGGGTATTGAAGTGCCGGATAGAATGTAAAAACAGCTATCTATAAAAATAATCAGCCCCGGAATGTATTGGTCATTCCGGGGCTGATTGCTTTATAATCCTTTTATGCTTTCTTCTTGGTATATTTCCCTCGTTTCGGCTTAGCTGGAGCTGATGCAGCTTTCTCGCTCTGCAATTTGATGATTTCCATGCAGGCGTCCAAGTTTAAATCTTCCGGAACGATATCCTTTGGGATTTTGTAATTACTGCCTTTATAAGCAATGTAAGGGCCATATCTTCCGTTCATGATTTCCAGCTCAGGTTCTTCGTCGAACTTCTTGAGGTGCTTCTTTGCTTCTGCTTCCGCTTTTTCTTTTATTAGTTCCAAAGCCTCTCCCAATTCTATTTCCATCGGATCTACGCCTTTGGGAAGTGAAGTATAAGTCCCGCCGTAGTAGATGTACGGTCCGAAACGTCCGGCATTGACAGTAACCGTTTTACCTTCATGCTCACCAAGGATACGAGGTAACTTAAACAGATCCATTGCTTCCTCTAAAGTGATTGTTTCGATGGATTGACCTTTCTTTAAAGGAGAGAAGCGGGGTTTTTCTTCATCTTCAGCACTTCCAATTTGTACTACAGGGCCAAAACGTCCGATTTTGACGCTTACAGGCTTGCCGCTAACAGGATCATCTCCCAATACGCGTTCTCCTGTTTTGTGTGCATTCTTGGCGGCGAGAGTACTTTCTACAGACGGATGGAAGGTTTTATAGAACGTCTTCATGATAGTCGTCCATTTTGTATCTCCCTCGGCAATCTCGTCAAATTGTTTTTCTACGTTGGCTGTGAAGTTATAATCCATAATGCTGGGGAAATACTGCGTCAGGAAGTCAGTCACTACTGTACCTGTATCTGTAGGTAGCAGTTTTGCTTTTTCTGCTCCGGTGATCTCAGTACGGGTGGCGTCTGTAATCTTATTTTTATTCAGGGTAATTACATTGTACGAACGTTCCTCACCAGTTTTATCTCCTTTTTCTACATACTCACGTTGTTGAACGGTAGAGATCGTAGGCGCATAAGTAGAAGGACGGCCAATGCCTAATTCCTCCAGTTTGCGCACCAAGCTTGCTTCTGTATAGCGGGGTGGATGTTGTGTAAAGCGTTCGGTGGCAGTAATGTTTTGGTACTCTAACTTCTGGCCTTTCTTTAGCGGTGGCAGCAGATGAGTTTCATCTTCCTGTTCCACATCGTCATCATAAGATTCTCTGTATACACGCAGGAAACCGTCGAATTTCACAACTTCTCCCGTGGCACTGAAAGCCTCGGATGTATTGCTTATACTGATGGTTGCTGTTGTCTTTTCCAGTTCGGCATCTGCCATTTGAGAAGCAATGGTACGTTTCCAGATCAGATCGTAGAGTTTCTTTTCTTGTGCACTGCCTTCTATCTGTGCATTCTCCATATATGTGGGACGGATAGCCTCATGCGCTTCTTGTGCTCCTTTGGTCTTGGTGCTGAAGTGGCGTGGATGTACGTATTTGTCTCCCATCATATTGGCAATGGCTTCTTTGCTGCCGTTGATGGCGAGTTCCGATAAGTTTACGGAGTCGGTACGCATATAAGTAATACGTCCTGATTCATACAGCCGTTGGGCTACCATCATCGTTTGTGCTACAGTGAAGCCAAGTTTGCGTGCGGCTTCCTGTTGCAAAGTAGAAGTAGTGAACGGTGCAGCCGGGCTCTTCTTTACCGGACGTGTCGTAATATCTTCAATGGTAAATATTGCCGATTGGCAGCTTTCCAAGAGCTTCTGCGCCTCAGCTTTGGTCTTAAGGCGGCGTGCAAGTTCCGCCTTCATCTCAACGAGTTTTCCGTCAGTGTCGGGAACAAGGAAAACAGCAGTGACTTTATAAGATGCTTCACTTTGGAAAGCATGTATTTCACGTTCGCGCTCTACAATGAGTCGTACGGCTACGGATTGTACACGTCCGGCAGAGAGTGCAGGTTTCACTTTTTTCCATAATACGGGAGAAAGTTCAAAACCTACAATACGGTCAAGAATGCGGCGTGCCTGCTGGGCATTGACAAGATTGATATCAATATTGCGTGGTTGCTCGATAGCTTTCAGTATAGCGGTTTTGGTGATTTCATGGAATACGATACGTTTGGTATGTTCCGGTTCCAGTTTTAATACTTCATACAAGTGCCAGGCGATGGCTTCTCCCTCGCGGTCCTCATCGGAAGCCAACCATACGGTATCAGCGTCTTTTGCTTCAGCTTTCAGTGTCTTAACCAGTGCTTTCTTATCTTCCGGAATTTCATAGTCCGGTTCAAAGTTTTTTTCAACGTCAATGCTGAATTCTTTCTTCTTCAAGTCGCGTATATGACCATAGCTGGAAAGAACCTTAAAATCTTTTCCCAGGAACTTTTCAATTGTTTTTGCTTTTGCCGGTGATTCGACAATGACAAGGTTTTTTGGCATAAATTTCTGTTTTATAGTGGCTCCTGCCACTGAATTTGCCCGCAAAAGTAGAAAAAAACAATTGTTTCCACCTTATAATATGTGGAGAATATATTCTTTTTTAGCAAAAATGACTTTTTTTGCCACGTTGTTTGTTAAAAACGAAAACTCACTCCACCCATGAAATTGATACCTTCTGTGGGATATCCCCAATAATATTGGTAGTCTTTGTTCAATAAATTGTTTGCACGCACATAGATTGATATGCCTTCAAAGACTTCGTAGCTACCGCCAAGGTATAGATTTCCAACCGGATCTACACGCTCGTTGCCTATCTTCTCACGAGTGATGTGCTGATAACCGAGGTTGATCAGGACAGAAGAAACCGGACGAATGTCTACCTTGAAATTTGCTTCGAAAGAAGGCATGTAATAGAGTAGCTGGTCTCCGCTGTTATTTTCTGTTTTAGCAGTTTTCCAGTCACGGTAAACGCCCGAAGCGGTGAAGGAAATAATATCCTTATAGCTGTAGCTGGCTTCGGCGCCTGCATATATGTTATGCATATTTCCTTGGAGCAATTGAAGGTATGAACCGCTATAGTTCGCAATTGCGGCAGAAGCAAGATTATTCTTTAAATCCTGATATCCACCATAAATATTAAACCATAAACCTGTTACTGGACTGGTCTTGAAGCCGAGGGCAGCATTCAGCTGTTCGTAGGTGGCATCCAGTTGTATATTACTCTGACCATAAGGTGAAACCATTTCCAGCCTGCGGAAATCATTAGCCTGTCGTCCGCCTGTAGCCTGGGCGTAGAGAATATAACTGTCAGAGAAGATATATTGGGCTGTCACGTCCGGTGCTACCCGGAATTTCTTGCCAAATCCGAATGCGAAATCCACGTGAGCGCCGAGACGGATTTTCCAGTCTTCGCTTTGATACAGATAATAGGGATTTAATTCCACAGAGGTATAATCTTCAAAAAGATTGTTCTTGTAGAATGTATTGTCCATGGAGAGATCTACTCCAACAAACTGCTCTTCAGAGATCGTTCCCATTGCACCGGCTTTTGTCCGTACCATAACTTCCTGTGCGTCCTGATATTGTATATCGTGTTGGCGTTCGTAGAACATCAGGTTGGTTTCGGCATGAAATTGAAGCGGTAATTCTTCGCTGGTTGATTTTATTCCGAAATGTACATCACCCGACAGGAATTTCTGCTTATTATTTGTGCTGCCGGGCATGAAGTTGAAGTTGCTTAGCCCGAAGTTTCCGGCTACATTTAAGTCCATTTTCCGGAAAGCATGTACATAATCCATGCCCGCATGTGTACGGTAATAACGTGCATCCCATTTATCCTTGGGATCAGGCAGATCTAACTTGCCATCCATGCCGTTCATGTGGAAATTCAGGTTCAGTTTGTCACTGTTAGGCAGGATGAACAGATAATTGGCACGAGCGTCCAGGTTGCCGTAATTGCCATATCCCAGACGGGCGTAGCCGCGTTTGGCTTTATCCTGGCTTTCAGCTCCTGTATACGCCTCCATGGTAGTTGCAGGGATATTTCCCGCAGGTGCGAGTGTGGCATCATATTCCACAGTCTTTTTGCTGGCTGTTGGCGGCATTACCTTGGGCAGTACGTTTACTTTGGAAGCATCTATGATGTCCGGATTATATTCTTGTTCTACCACGACCGTGCGGCTCAGGGTAGTATCTTTAGCTTGCGTTTGGGCTTGCACCCAGTTCGGTATGGTTATAAGTGCCAATGCCCCGAATATATATTGTACCTTTTTCATATTTATAATTGACGAGGTTTTTACTTCAGTTTTTCTAATCTTTCATTAATCATCTGTTCGATGTCATCGTCGGCATGGTAATTCTGTTGCAGGCTCAGCAAGTATTGGCGTGCATCCAGTTTTTTATCCATTGCTACATATACATCCGACAGCAGAACGAAACTTCTTGCCAGCCAGTAAGCGTGTGGTGTGCTCTGATCAATGAAGTTGAGTATTTCCTTTTCAGCAGCAGCGTATTCACCTGCCTTATACAGTTGTTGAGCAACCAGATATTTGGCTTCGGCCCCATAAAGTGTGCGTGTATCCTTAGCCAGTGTCTGAAGGTCGTTCATGGCTTTCTTGTCGGCGCGTTGGTTCAGATAAGCCTTGGCACGGAAATACAGGGCTTCGTTGCGTAGCTCCGGTGTCAATTTGGTTTCGGCAAGCAGGTCGGTGGCAGCAGCGATTGTTTCCACGTCATCCTGCATCAGGGCGGCACTGCGCAGCATTCCTGTTTCTGCAAGCTGTCGGCGTTCGGGAGTGGTAGCTTTTGCTTTCAACTGTCTGTAGTCATTCAATGCCTGGTCAAACTGCTTACGGTTGAACAGGATTTCCGCACGTGCAATGAGTGCTTCCTGTGAATAAGGATTATCTGGATATTCCAGCAGTTTGCCGGCATGTTCCAATACGGCGGCTTCATCCTTCTGTTCTTTGCCAATCACACAAAGATAGTAATGGGCGTTCAGACTGAATGCACCGTTGGGGAAGCTTTGCAGGTAACGGGTAAAGCTTGATTTGGCAGGAGCGATCTCTCTCTTCATATATACCTTTTCTGCGGCGATATAAGTCAGAGAATCCTGCTCACTGGCATCAAAGCGGATTTCTCCCGGCATCTTGGCTGCCAGGGCGGCAAATTCATCTACGCGGTTAGCGTCTACATAGATCGATTTCAGGTCACGCATGGCGAGACGTGCTTCTTCACTACCCGGATACTGGGTTACTACATGCTTGTAAGCATCTATCGCGCGATCATATTCATCGTTTTGGTAATAAAGCAGGCCGATTTCAGCAGCGGCTTTACGGCTGACCGGGCTTTCGGGATATTTATCCAGCAATTCTTTAAATGCTGCGATAGCCTGGCGACTGTTGCTTGTCTGTACATACGAACGGCCTTTTTCGTAAAGAGCATTTACGGTATAGGGTGAAGACGGATATTTGTTTGCCATGCGGTTGAGCAATGCAACCTTACCATCATAATCTTTTTGCAAGCCGGCAACCAAAGCCAGCTGATAGAAAGAATAATCACCTGCAGGAGTTCCCATGTTTTCTGCTTTGGTATAATACTGCTTGGCTTCATCGAAACGGCGTACGTGCAGATAACAGTCACCTATGCGATTGTAAGCATCTGCGAGTGCAGTGGGATTTTCTCCTTTTTCCAGTTGCGTGAATTTCAGGAAACGGTTCTGGGCAAGTGTGTAATCTTTCTCATGAAAAGCTATGTAGGCCAGATTATAGTATGCCAGTGCATAAGTTTCTGTATTTCTGTCCGGAGTAAGATTCAGATATTCACTGAAGTTACTTGCTGCTTCCTGCATCCGGTTCAGACGATAATAAGCTTCTCCTCTCCAATAAATAGCATCCGCCTTGTTTTGCAGATTATATTGTCCCAAGGCTACAGATTGGTTAAAGTAACCGATAGCTTCCTGGAATTGTGCATTGGCAAAAGACTGTGTACCGAGATGGAACAAGATTTTCTGTTTCGCCTCCAGAATTGCAGTGCTCGGGTGAGTGATTCGTTCGATGGATTTCAAGGCGGCTTCGTAACTGCGGGTATTCATGTATACCTCTACCAGATAACTGCTGACTTTGTCTACATATTGGGAGTTCGGGAATTCATTAAGGAATTTCTCGAAAACAGTAACAGATTCACCGAAAGCGGAATAGGAGGTTTCGTGAATACAAAGGGCGTAATTGTAAGCAGCCTGCTCTTTGACTTGCATATCTGCATTGGAGGCAGCAGCTTGCTCAAATGCCATGCGTGCCTTGTTCTTATCTGACATTTGCAGATAAGCCAACCCCATGTGCAGATAGGCATTTTGTGCCAATGCGTCATTTTCAGCGGTTACTTCACCGAGGGTATTGGCCGCTTTGGAGTATACACCGCAGTTGTAGTACGAAAGTCCCAGCATATAGAGTGCATCCCGACGGGGGGCAGCCTCTTTATTGTTTTCCAGATACTTTTCAAATGCCTCCATGGCTTCGTGATACTTTCCGAAGTGATAGTCGGCATCACCGAGAACGCGGTACATTTCAGCTGTATATTCATTATTCGGGTAGGCGGACAGATAATTCTGCGCTACTATTTCCGCTTTATCATAATTCTTTTTAATCAGGTAAATCTCTGCAATATAATAAGGTGCAAGCGCTTTGTATTTGGCGTTATCCTGTAAAGACAGGAAACCGGTCATTGCTTCGTCATAACGTTGCTGGGTGTAGCGGATATAAGAAATGTAGTATGTGCAATCGGCTGCATACTTTTTACTGGTGCTACGGAGAGTTTCGAACCATATGGCAGCTTCTTTCACATTACCTGTTTTCAAATAACAGGTTGCCAGACGGTACGTCATATCGTCGCGTTCTTCATTTCCCAACAGATCGAGACGGGCAGAATTGAACATAGCCATGGCTTCATCATATTTTCCTTCGAAGAAATATACGGATGCCATAAGTGCATAAATGCGATTGGCATAGGGGGTATCGGGATATTCATCCAGATAGGCCTGCAATTTGTCTAAACTTTTAAGGTCTTTTAGTTCGTAGGCAGCACATACCAGCATATACTCGGCTTCCATCCGTTCGCCTGTGACAGGCAGGGGCTTGCCTTCTGCATCTATCTGGCGTACGAATGCTTGCAACGGTGGGATGGCAGCTGCATACGCTTTTTGTTGGAACAGTGACTGTCCTTCCTGGTAAAGTCGTTGAGGGGAAGTGATATTCTCGCTGGTCTGTGCCGTAGCGAGCAAAGGTGCACAGCAGAGTGCCGTGCATAGTATTCGGGAGAGTTTATTCTTCATAATGCAACGCGTTTTTACAAAAGTACGGGTTTTAAGTCGAATTTGTTACACTTGTTTGGCTTTTTTAGGAATGGTGAGAAATAAATAGCATCTTTTCATTCTCCTATTGGGGAAATATTTTTTGCCAATAGGAGAAAAAAAACTTCTTATTTGAGTCATTTTTCCTTTTCTTTCAGGAATATTTCTAATCCTTTCCGGATTGAACCTAGTCCGAAATCTTCTGTATGTATATCTTTTAGCGGCAGGAAAAAAACATCTGCCGCGTCATCCATGGCTTTGTAATGCAATGTATCGGTGACTGAGCACCGGAAAAACTGATCCAGTGTGTGGACAGTAAAATCGGAATACACATATATATTAGGCAAGGAAAAGAGATATTCCGCCTTTTCCACTTTCATTCCTGTCTCTTCTTTTACTTCACGCGTAACTCCTTCTTCTCCGGTTTCCGCCATGTCGATGAAACCACCAGGCAAATCCAGTGTTCCTTTGGCGGGGTCTTTGGCACGGCGGCATACCAACAGTTCGTTCCGTTCATTCATTATCAGTGCCACGGTGGCAGCGGATGGGTTGAAATAATAGACGAATCCACAGTCGGCACAGCGTTTGGACTTTTCATTGTTGATATCAAAATGTGCGGAGCCACACTTGGGGCAGTATTTGAATTGGGATAGGGGATGTTCCATAAATGGTTAAATATTAGGTTTAGAATGATGTATTACTGAACTACTGATTTTTAATTGATACCTTTATCGAGTATACTTGATACGCCACTCAATCAGATTTACAATCCGTTGGGACGGGGCTCTATCTTAAGGTTCTGGAAATTAATTTGATCTTCCATCTAATAATAAGAGAATTCGCTCACCTGGCCCAGATATTTTATACGTTTGTTTAGGACTTGTTCTTCTATTTGGGAATTCCATTTCTACCCAGCCCAGTGCAAGTAGCGGATCTAAGTATCTGGCTCTATTATCAGAATGGTTTTTTAATCCCATTTTTTCGAAAAGCTCGGTTCGGGGAATTTTTTGCTGCAGGAGCACTAACATTTCTTTAACTCTACCATGAATTTCTTTATTTAGTATGTCGCTAACTTGGTCGCTAACTTGGTCGCTAACTTGGTCGCTAACTTGGTCGCTAACTTGATTTGCAAAGTCAATAAGGTCATTTATATTGCTAAAGGTTAGCTTAATATCTATATCGGCACTTGGTTTTGTAAATATCTTGTCCGCTAAAGAATGAGCAGGGATGATTGCCAGAAAATAGCTACTGATATCATCTGTTTCAAAAATAGGCTTAGGTGAGCCATTGGCTTCTAATGCGCCGTATATTGCAGGAAAACCAGTCCCTCTCCCTTCAGTTAGTTGTAATTCTTTCAGAAAATCACCGATACGTCTATTCCTATATTCACGAGCCACAATGCGACGTTTGGTTTTCAATACTTTAAAGTCTACTGGGGGAACAGGACCTGGAAAACTTAGTATTTCTATTTTATCTGGCCATATTTGTATTTCTATTGGAGATTGTCGTTCATAACTTTTGTGATATATTGCATTTGATAAGGCCTCTTCTATAGCTACATAGGGAAAATTATAGAATCTTAATGCCTCTGCCTTGTTTTTTTGCTTGATAACTTTTTCAGCGATGATATTAGTGCGAATAAAGTCCAGAACATTTCTTAATTGCTTTTGTATGCATCCTTTGAAGTAATATTCTTCAAATAGTTGTCCAGATCCATCTTTATGCCATACCAATTCAATCCATGAACGGGGAAAGAATTTCTCGGGATTTTTTGAGAAGAATAGTAACCCAACGTTTACCGGACGTAAATCTTCTTCCGGACCTTTTGCTATATACATTGCTTTTGCCAAATCTACTAGTGGCATTCTGGTACTTTCGGCATATAAGTCACTTTTGATTTCTTGTAAATGGGCTTGAATAAGACTTAAATCAAAATCATCGATTTTAGCTTGGTGATTAATGCGGTCGTCGAATGGAATATGTGCAGTTTGTTCTAGCAGTTGACGCAGGTTTTCATCTTTGGCTATAATACTCTCACTACCTACACGTATATAAGGTTGCCGTTGCGCTTTTGAACCAAGCGTTACTGGGGCAGTATACATACGGTTATCTCCCGCAGGGCACCAAAGCACTAAAATGTGTTTACCCTGCAGAATATAGGGTTGGATGATTGGAAAGTAGTTAGGTTGTATTTGGTAACCTATGTTAATGATCTCCTTTTGCAATTTATCTAAACAGTTTTCATTTAATCCAATGGGAGGTAATTCCGGCTTACCATTATTTTCATTGATTCCGATGGTTATATATCCCCCTCCCCAGTTATGGAGATCATTGGCAAAAGCACACAAAGTATGGATGATCGTTTCCGGATTCCAACCGGATTTGAATTCAATTCGTTCCCATTCAACGGTGTTGCCTTTTATTAAGTCTTCTATATTTATTGGTAAAGCCATATTAAGTCACCTGTATTTCTGCAAATGTACTGAATGTTATTGGTATGGCAATAAATGGTAGAAGATAAAATCAATCACTAAGCCTAATGTAAGCTTAAATACTACTGATTATAGTTCTTTGAGATATATTTCTATTCTGATAATATCCATGTACGAGGACGTGCCGCATATATATGACTGCTTCCCATTACACTTTTGCAATAATCGTCCTTTATCTTTAGGCTTTTCTCTCATAGATTAATATTTTATCTCGTTCTGCACTATCCTTGGCAAAATCTTTTAATTGCCCTTCTTCTACTAAGTCTATATCTTTATGTAATACTTTTCTTTCAATATCACTTTCATGTGTTTCTTCGCCGCGAGAGTAAGAGCCGAATACCCATGCTTTCTCGATAGGTTGTAGCTTAAAAAAATCTTTTAACTTATTGACGATAACTTGTTTCATAGAAAAACGGCTTTTTGTAAATGTACTAAATGTTATTGATATGTCAATCATTGGCAGAGATAAATACTGTTATAGTGATTTAGAAGAAAGGCCCTATCACTCATTTATCATGGTGTAGGACCTTTCTCTAAATTAACAAACAATTAACTTATTGAACCAGAATCTTTTTTCTTGCCAGCAGATAGATGCCTTTTTCCAGTCCGGTGACAGCAGTGGTACCTTCCTGTACTTCAACCTGACGTACCATGTGTCCGGCTGTATCGTAAATGGAAAGCGTACGCTCGCGGTCACTCTTGATGTAAAGAACACCATATCGGACATAGATTTCTATTCCATTCCATGCGTCGGAAGGTAGTGCTTCTATGCCGGTGATTTCTCCTCCTATTCCTCCGATACTGTAAAGTTTCGGTGCGTTGACTATTGCCTCTTTGCTAATCAGATAAGCTTCGAAGGGTTGCACATCGCGCAAGTTACGGACGAACGCGCCACCCGGGGCGATATTCTCATACGTAGCTGTGTTGATGGCGTACACTGTGTCATGCTTGAATACCGTTTCATAAACTGGGACCATAATTCGGTTGCTTCCTTCTATGCGTACAAGTTCCTTGTTGGAGGTTGCTTTTATCTCTACTCCTTCTGTATCTTCGGCATGGAAGAGTACTTCTCCGCTGATGTTGAACTCATCTTCATACGAATCGCTGTTGGGCATGGAGATGATATAAGGGGTATTTGATTTCATAGCAGTGGTGTGCTGGAAACCGTCAGTGGTCATTTCTGCCAGCCAGAAAGGTTTAACCCCTTCCTTGCCACTGTTGAAAGGTGCCAGTTCTCCTTTCTTTTCGTTGCTGAAAGTTTGCACATCAAATGGTAGTGCGATTGCTTCCCAACCGGCTGCATCTGTTTTGTTGCCGGAATACATACTGAAGTTGCGTTTATAGGTAATGTCTTTTGCCTTAAACGGTTGCGGGGCACGGAAGCCTTTGCCATGAGTTAAAGTAATCTTTTCGGCTATACCGCCGATAACTACATTTCCTTCATACGTGCATTCTGCTCCTTCCGGTGCAAATATAAGCAGATTGCCCATCTTGGCAGGTGTGTCGAAACTTTCGGCTGTGATAGTTGCTTGCGCATTCCAGTCTATTAGCAGCAATTGGTTGCAGCCATTGAATACGGCTTTCCCTACAGACTTTACACTAGCAGGAATTTCCATTTCAGTCAGTCCGGTACAACTGTTTAAAGCTGCTGGGGCAATCTCTGTCGTATGGTTGGAGAGTACGAGGCGTGTCAGATTGGGCAGGTTATAAAACATGTAGTCTCCTGTGACATCATCCGCGGTGAGATAATTCTCGTAGTATTTATCCCCGCCTTCTACTATACGTGCTCCGCTGATGTCAAGCCGTTGCAGGTTCGTCAGGCTTCGGATGAACTTGATGTCGGTTCCGTTGAGATAGCCGGTAAGTGTCAGATTGACGATAGCTTCCTTATCGCCTACCAGTTCGGGCAGAGTGCCGGCTGGTTCCACATGAATGGTGTCGGAAGTGTTTTGCCCGATGCAGACGATGGTGATTGCATCCTTGTTGTAGGTCTCGTCATGGGTTGCATCGTGCAACAGGGCATAGTACGTGCCTTTTTCTTCGGTCTTCACTTTTTTACCTGTTAATATATCGCTACCACTGAGAGTATATACCAATTCGTTTTTGGGGTTGAAGATAGAAAGAATACAGGGTTGATCCGCTTTCCAATAGACGGAATCTTCTTTGTTGATATCAATGCTAATGGCTTCTAATGTCCGGCTTACAGGCTTTTGAAAGTTATTTCCTTTATTCAAGGTCAACAGTTTTGCTTCTATCGTTTGCTTGCTGGTATGTGCAAAGGTGTCGATGGAAGCAACACTCCAACGTTCCGCTTCATCCTTAAACTGAAGGTTCAATTGTACATCGCTTGCCCAGGCGAATGTTGCTGTTCCGCTCTCTTTGCTCGTACTTGTCAGTTGAATGCTTTCCGGCATCGTTTTCGGGATGATGGCTTCCGGTATGTCAAGGAGGAAGCCATCCCATTGGAGGATTTCTGTTGGTGTGAAGTTTCCGGTCTGTAACGTGTTTAAGTCATCGTTTAGCCAATAAGCATAGTTGCTGATCTTGCCTTTTGTTATGTTCTCTGATGGGCATACAAAGTATTGCGTCAACAGGATACTCCAGTTCCCGAGTTTGTCTTTTGCTCTGAAATTCAGGTAGTGTACACCTCGCTCCAAAGTAGCGACATCTAAATCGAGCATGATTGTACCGTTGGTACTTTCTGTTGTTTTCTTATTTTCAATATCTTTATCAATCCAATATTCATAACTGTTCAAGGCGTTGTCTGCTCCGTTGTCCGTACTGGTGCGATAGAAGTATTGTGTCAATAGATTGCTCCAGTTTCCGAGTTTGTCTTTCGCTCTGAAATTCAGGTAATGTACACCTTGTGATAAATCGGACACATCTAAATCGAGCGCAATCATTCCGTTGCCGCTTTCTACGGATTTCTTATTCGTCACGTCTTTATCAATCCAGTACTCATAACTGCTCAGGGCATTATCTGCTCCGTTGTCTGTGCTGGTGCGATAGAAGTATTGCGTCAACGGATTGCTCCAGTTCCCGAGCTTATCTTTCGCTCTGAAGTTCAGATAGTGTACCCCCTGTGTTAGAGTAGTGACATCTAAATCGAGTATGATTGTACTGTTGATACTTTCTGTTGTTTTCTTATTTGTAATGTCTTTATCAATCCAGTACTCATAACTGCTCAGGGCATTATCCGCTCCGTTATCCGTGCTGGTGCGATAAAAGTATTGCGTCAACAGATTGCTCCGGTTCCCGAGTTTATCTTTTGCTCTGAAGTTCAGATAGTGTACCCCCTGTGTTAGAGTAGTGACATCTAAATCAAGTATGATTGTACCGTTGGTACTTTCTGTTGTTTTCTTATTCGTTACGTCTTTATCAATCCAGTACTCATAACTGCTTAGGGCATTATCCGCTCCGTTATCCGTGCTGGTACGATAGAAATACTGGGTTAAGGGGGGACTCCACTTCCCTTCGCTGTCTTTTGCACGGAAGGTGATATAGTGCAGACCTTGACTGAATGTGGATACATCTGCTTCGAAAGAGATCTGTTCCTGAGTATGGGCAGTATACACTTTCGATGGATAGTCCGTATCGAACCAGTACTCATATCCTACCAGACTTTGTCCTTTTGTCAGTGTAGACAAAAGGAGCAAGGATAGTATATAAGTTATTCTTTTCATACTTTTTATAGTGTATTATCTCCTACTTTTACAGTAATACTGACTTTCAGCTTCCCATTTTCTGTTTTAGGGGCGATGTTCTTTGATACAATGGTGGGGATGGTGAGGATGGTATTGAAAGGGCTGCTACCGCCATGTATTCCGACTTGAGTGCCGTCTGTGCCGATGTATTGGGTTTCCCAGCCATCAAGGAGAGGATATCTATGCCCTTCATGATAGTTACCAAAAGGTGTATTGCCAAAATCTATATGGTAATTAGAACTTTGTACAATAACACCGTTGAGGGCATTTTCATAACAATATAGATTGTTGTATGCATTACATTCTGATTTGAGTGATGCTCCGCCACTATAATATTGTTCAAAGCCGTCATACGTATATACATCAAATATAACATTATTCCTAAATGTTCCAATCAAGTTATTCGTAGGATTAATAATAACATTATTCTGCAACAATATTGAAGATGTAGTTATATTGCTCCCTAAATATTTAACGATACTGTTACTAACCACCATATTCTGTGAATCTCCCGGTTCCAACCAAGAGGCAACCCGGCAATGAATAATAGACACCCCATCAGACGTTGTCATATTCTTATTTTCCGCATCCCAAAAAGTTAGATTCTGAAATCTGCATTTCACGAATGATGCCGCAGACAAATGCTTGGTTATTCTGACACGGTCTGCAGAATAAATACCTTCTATATATAACCCTTTAGTCGGTGCATCATTTACAGTTTCCAGTGCTATTGCAAAATCTCCCGCTATTCGGGTTGGAAATGCCATATTTCCTTCTTTTTGTGATGTAGTATCTGCTCTCATCTCATATCCATTGCCATAGATAGACACTGCTTTTGTGATGTCTATAGCATTATATGTACCCGCTCCTAATGTAATGGTGTTCCCGTTCTCTGCTGCTTCCATTGCTTCTTTAAACGCATCCGAACCATAGAAATACTGTGTAGTTTCTCCTTTTTGCAATGTTGCCAAAAGGACATCCTGCGCTTTTGCACTGCCTATCGCAACACAAACCATAACTAACGAAAATAATACCTTTTTCATAATCTTGAATTTTAGTAGTTAATATTTTATTTCTTTTTTATCGTTCTTGTTCCCGGGAATGCCGGATCATCAATGCTCGGGTCTGTCTTTTTAGTTTTTGCCGTTGTGGTACCGCTGTAAGCATATCCGTTTTTGTTATGAGCATACGCCCGAATATAATAGGTTGTATATCCGATAAGTCCTGTCATTGTCGCTGACATTTCTCCTGTGGTACCGTCTATCTTGATTATTCCTTCATTTTCTTCTATAGTCGGCGTTCCTGTATGGCTATAGACGAATCCCCGTTCATCAATCTTCGCTCCTCCGTCACTCGAAATCGTTGCGGATGCGTCGAGGGTAGATGGGGTAGGATTGCTTGCGGAGATATTTTCTATTGTAGCAATGGTGGAACTCCCCGTCTTTATTTTAATGAATGCACTACTGTATCCCACTCCTTTCGGGTTGATGGCATAAGCCCGTACATAATATTCCGTATTATACTTCAGTCCGGTCAATACAGCTTTAAAATCATTTCCGGTAGAGGACGAGGCGACAAAGTCATTATCCAGGGTCGGTTCGGAATTGCTTGTACTCCAGCAGAACCCTTTTTCGGTGATGGTAAGTCCACCGTTGTCTGTGACGGATGCTTTTATGATTGCATTATCATCGTTTACCTGTACTTCCTGAAGATTGCCGAGTGTCGGCTTAAAAGTTTGTTGCGTCTTCACCGTAATACTGGTGCTATAGAACACACCGTCGCGGGTACGTGCGTAAGCACTAATATAATAAGTTGCCCCTTCTTCAAGTCCTGTTATTGTGAAGTCTACGGCGTTTCCTTCTGACTCATCTTTTGCTGATGTGTCATTAATTGTCGGTGAAGTTACCGTTTTGCTAAAGCAAGCCCCTTTTTCGATTATACTGAAATCGGCAGCTGCTGTAATGATAGATTTAATATGTACGGATGACACATCCAGGTCACTATAATCCGGTACTGATAGGGAAACTGTTTGTTTGACGGGAGTAGTACACTCTATGGTATTGCTGTAGCCGATTCCCTTTTCATTGAGAGCATACGCCCGGATGTAATATCTTTGTTCCGGTTTTAATCCTTCGATGAGAGCGCTGAAAGTATCTGTCGTCTCTTTAACTTCTATTTTGTTCCCATTCACGGAAGGTTCGGCGGTTTCCGCACTCCAACAGAATCCCCGTCCGAGGATGTCGAATCCCCGTTTGTCCGTGATGGTTGCCGATACTTTCATACTGCTGGCGGTCAGGTCTTTGTCCGCAATGCTGCCCATATTCAGGCGCGGGGTCTTTTCGGTGATACTGAATGATACGATTTCTCCCCGCTTTATGCTGTATCCGCTGGAAGCGTAAATACAGAAATAGTAGGTTCCCGGTGACATCTCTTTTAAGTCGCAGAGGTATTTGTTGCCTGTATTTGAGGAAGCGGTTTCCTTTATGGCCTTTTCGCTTCCGGAAGTGATGATTTCCTCCGAAGTGGCGATTAGAAATCCGATTTCATTTTGAATCGTGCTTTGAGGATTGGTTGCCACTTCTCCTGAAAGAGTTATGTCTATGCCCGGTTTATCGAGGTCTTCTGCACTTCCGGTCGTCACGGTGGGTGCAAAACTTGTAGGTTCGGTATCCTTTTCACATCCTGTCACCCATAGCAACAGGCTGCACCAAATGATATATTGTAGTCTTTTCATTGTTCAAATAAGGATTAAGATTAAGAATCAGAAAAAGAAGCCTATTCCTGCACTGAGTTCATGATATTTGAAGTTGACGGTTTGGAAGCCAACAGAAATGGCAAACTGTCCCAGTCGTCCGATGGCACCCACTTCGGCTGCTACACCAGTGGCAGAGTGGTCAGTGTTTTTCACCAGTTCGCCGTCTATCGTTTCCCATGCCAGCACCCGGTTGCCGTATCCGGCACCAATGTAGGCATACAATGGCTTGACAATTCTTCGTAAATATCCTGCTGTGATGGACATGCGTGCTTTGGTTGTGGCACCTTCCTTATAATAAGGAGTACCTGAGCCATTGCTCAATGCTCCTGTGTCATCGCATTCCAGATCGGTGGAAGCTGAGCCAAAGTCGCTGCGGAAACGAATGTATGCCCCGTTGTTGCTGACTATGCCGACCATCGCCCCGTAAGAAGTTTGTGAAGGGTGATAGCCGACTTCCGCCATTACCAGTGTGCGGCGCGGTTCTTTGGGCTTGATGGTCGATTTCATCTTGAAAGTGAGGCTGCTTGTCTGCCCGGCTTTAATCGTTACGGTACTATCCATTGGGAAGAAGAACTCTTTTTCTATACGTACCCGATAGTCTTTCAGGGGTAAGCGGTCACTTTTATAAGGAGTTTGCCCCGCCAATTCGTTGTCTATATAAACTTTGGCATCCTGTTCGGGCAGGGAGAAGATTTCCAGATATCCGAATCTTGGTTTCAGCGTTACGCTTATGATTTTCTGTTCGCTGCCCAGGTCGATGATCCCGGCTTCGGGGGCATACATGGGAGCTTCTACGCGATAGGTATGGGTACCTTTTTTCATGGTGGCGGTGAACAGTCCGTTTTCGGTAGGCACTTTGTCATCATCCATGTAGATGTCGGCTGTTGCCGGGTCGGGGCGCATGACGATGAGTTGAGTATTGGCATCCACGGGTGTTTGTTGTGTGCCGTCTCCTACTTGTATTTCCATTTCGTAGACAGTAGCTTTCTCAATAATGTCAGGATAGAAGTAATTGCGGAGTACACCGAACTTATCGTGCATGATTGAGATGCGCCGTGCTCCACGGGGGATGTACAGCCAGATTTCTCCGGGTTTGTTTTCGCGGGTAACGATGCCGAGCGCGTCCGGTTCGAACATCAAGTCTTTTTCAGTTGTGACGATGCGGATGAGGGCACATACTTCTCCGTTCTGATCCCGTTGCGGAGCGGTGATCCGGGCGGTGACATCGGTTTCCATCCGGTTGAATGCAGTTACCTGGATTTTGTTTTGCGCTTCTGTAGTAATGGCTGCGAAGAACAAACACATCGTTAAAAGAAGTTTTGCCGACAACCATTTTGTGATTTTCCTGTTTGTCATAGCGTGTTTTTCTGTTTCTTCCGTCTATCCTCTCCGGCGGAGGTTACTATATAAAAAAGCGTGAGGACTGTTTCTGTTCATCTATCCTCTAAGGTTCTGGAATACCTTGCCCCAGGATGAACAACAGCCCTCACGCCTATGTTATGTATATAACGTAGACGTGAAGAAACTGTTGCTATTGTCCCAGGGTTGAATTTTCCAGATTCTAGAGTTGGAACAACAACTTTCGCTTCTTGCGTTCTTAAACTCACATTTTATAGTCTTATGCGTCACTTATCTCTATAAGCGGCAAGACCGATACAAATGTAGGATAATATTTCTTAATAAAGAATTTCCTTTAGATAATTTTTTATTATAAATAGTGGAATACTGGTTAATGTCTGCGTTGCTTTTTCTGCATAATCTGTTATATCGACCACTTAGTATGGATATAATGCTGTTTATCTAAAAAAACGTATCCTGACATTTCTCGGATGCTGCTTGCTCTGTAGCAATTTATGTTTGGATATGACAACTATCCCTTGAATCTGAACTTTGATTTGTCCTTTCTATAAATCTACTTTTCTTCTTACAGTTCTTTCAGCTTTTTCCGGATCGCCCCATTTAACGGCTTTACGGCTGAAACTTCCGGTGTATGAGCTGAATCATCCAAAAATTACTCAGTGATGCCATACTTTATCAATCTGACAGATTGACAAAGTGATAATCCTAATGCGCGAGAATGTTTTCTTTCAAGCCCTACCGGAGGGAAAGAAGAAAAAATGCAAGGATAACGTTTGGCGGAAGTGCACGATGAGAACTGTTTGTGGAAAAAGAAGGCACAGTGTTCTTCTTGTGTTCTATTTCATTCCAAATAATCTTCATCTTTAATGTAATTACAGCAAAAAGTAATATGCCGGATGATCCGACTTCGTATTCAAATAGAACCGAATAAACCGGTTTTGGAGGAAGGCTACACCCTTTTTCCCGGATGGTATCACCCTTTTAGCAGGATGGCTACACCTTTTTCCAAAAAGGGTGTAGCCATCTTACAAATTACACCGTTAGTTTTACCCTGTTACACCGTTAGTTTTGCTTAATTACATCGTTAGTTTGAGGTAAACCGATGATTTATTTCAAGGAAAATGAGGATTCATTGTTCCAGAAGAGCATTTTTAATCCAAGCGTGTGTTAGCGGAATTCGTGTATTGGCATCTTTATGGTTGTAAAGCAGGAATATTAGCGTTATTATTCTTATTCGTCAACCATAGTCGTGTTGCGTCTATATATCGTGCGTGTTGCATCTATATATCGTGCAGATTGCATCTATATATCAGACGCGTTGTATCTATATATCCAATGGCGCCCATATATAGTGTCTTTTTCTGTCTTTAGCCTAAGAGCTGATAAACAGAGCATTCTAATAATGACTGAAAGAACTGAAACAAGATGTCTTACAATATTTTTGAATAAATAATAGTTGATAAATAAGAAAATCATTAAATTTGTAATTTGTTAAACGTATCTCTTATATGAATCTTTTTCAAAAAGCGAAAGCTGCTATAATGCATTTTATGAAAAACAGGCATGGCTGCAAACTTGAAATGTATGACGAAAGCGTTGTTGAAGAACAACCTTTGTCAACAGAAAATATAACATTTTCATTTTGCAATATAAATTATCTACAGGATGAAGCTTTTATCTCATTGGTTTCTGATGAATTAAAAGTTCCTGATGATAAGGTTGACATAGGTATAAGAAGGATGATTAAAGATATGCGGCAAGATATTATTTGCTGCATTGAATATCCGTACATTGATGTTTACTATAGAGATACTTATTACTCTTTTTATTCTAAAAAGCACTGTGCTTATAGTCGCTATTGTTTCAGAATATCATTCTTTTCGGGTGATGTAAACGAACACAACTTTTACGATCTGGATCTTTCCGATAAATTCTATGGATATATGGTTTTGAGGCCGACTGTACGTCGCGTTGTAGGCTATACGTTTTTATCTCCTGCTCTTTTTGAGGAGCGTGAATTTGTTTGTTGCTTATGCAAGAAAGATGTTTCTGTTTATGGGCGAAAGTTGTCTGTTACCGGGTTCCCGTTTTGTGGTCAGGACGGTGAAGCTGTGTCATGTGCGGAAATTTCTTTAATGATGATGATGGATTATTTTTCTCATAAGTACAATAAATACAGTCAACTCCTTCCATCTCAAATAATTAAAATTTTGTCAAGATACAGTAATGAGAGGCAGCTTCCATCACGAGGACTACCATCTGACATGATTTCATTTGTTCTGAGAAAAATAGGTTTTGGCATACGCACTTATACACGTCAAAAAGAAGATGCAGACTATGAGGTTTACAGTAACGATGAATTTAAAAGGTTATTGTATATATACATAGAATCAGGTTTCCCTATTATAACTTGTACCAGTGATCATACTTATCTTGTTATCGGGAAAGAAAATAAGATTGGTGAAGATAATGTTAAGTTGGTAACAATAAACGATAATGAAAGACCCTATAAACTTATTGATTATAATGAAGAAATAACTTCTTTCATTGTGCCATTATACGAAAAAATATATTTGGATGCTGAAATGATTCAAATAGGCGAAGTCATAAAAAGTCTGGAAGAGGGAATCTCTGGTTTGAAAATAAAAAAGAAAGATACAAAATATATTTATCGATGTTTCCTAACCAGTTCCCGTTCCTATAAGGAATATATCACGCAAGCCAACAAGAAAGATTCACGGGAGCATTTCGTCTGCATGGCAATGCCTCGTTTTGTATGGGTATGTGAAATGATAGACACTAAGGATGTGGTGATAAAAGATCCCAAGAAAACTCCTGTGAGTAACATTATGCTTTTTGATGCGACAGAAGGAAATGCATCATTGAATTACTTCATTATGGCTAAACTTTCAGACAGAATAATTGTTAGAACAGTAGATAATAGTCAGTATCACAGAAAAATATACAAGCAATTTATGGGAAACAAAGATATTTTTTATACCTTTGACCGCAATTTGAAAGGAGAACATACTAAATGGCAAGATTAAAAAGTACTTATTCAACTTATGTTGCGGCGCAGGAAAAGAAGGGTGCTGTAACATCTTTGTCGCATGAGGCAACTGTCCGCATTGATACGAGAATATCTAAGGCTTTTTCTTCTGCTCAAAAAAGTGCGACCGTAAAACAATTGAACTCTGTGAAACTTATGAGACAGAGAGAATTGAAAGGCTTGACAGGCAATGCGATTATTTAACAAGAAAAAGAAAAAAAGTAGATTCATTTCTGAAGGCCAGTCACCTGAAGTAAATACATTAGGAATAAAAAACGAATACAACAATAACTTATTAACTAAGATTATATTGCTCGTATTTGCTCTCTTGGGTTTTATCCTTTGTGTTTTGGATATTCGTGATGACGGGATGTTGTTGAAATTCTCTTTTGGAGAAACGGAATTTAATTATGCAGGTTCTTTGATAGGAGTTGCAGTTATTATTATATCTATTATTATAATGCTATTTCATAAACCCCAAGTTCATCTGAAAAAGTAAAAAACTTATTTTTATTTTATCTTAATCTCATGATAGCAGGTTACTATAAACCTTTTGTATCCCTCCTGGCTTTGTTAATCAGCTTGAGGATTTTCTTATAATGTTTTGTATTACCGCTTTTTATTGATTAGCTTTGTAACCTCCGTAACGGTTACGGGGGTTACAAAATTGATATGACTATGAGATTCTATGATCGTACGAGTGAATTAGCTGAGTTACAGCGTATAAAAAATCTGTCGTTTAATGACCACTCCCGCTTGACGGTAGTGACCGGTAGGCGACGTATAGGTAAGACAAGCCTTATCATGCGATCTATAGAAGACTCACCTACTGTGTATTTATTTGTAGGTCGTAAGAATGAGGCGACTCTTTGCGCTGAGTTTATTCCTGTCATCGCTCAGTCCCTGGAGACTTTTGTCCCTAATGAAATTCGCACTTTCCGGTCATTGTTTCAGTATTTGATGGAATTGTCTGTGAGCAGGGCATTTAATCTTGTTATTGATGAATTTCAGGAATTCTACAATATTAATGAATCTGTTTATAGTGATATGCAGAATCTTTGGGATCAATATCGTAGGAAGTCCCGTATGAATCTGATTGTGTCCGGTTCCATTAACTCTTTGATGCAAAAGATATTTCAGAATTCAAAAGAGCCGTTATTTGGCAGGGCTGATAACATCATCAAATTATCAGCTTTTAGCTTGACGACTTTGAAGGAAATCATTCACGATCACAGACCTGATTATTCTAATGATGATTTGCTTGCCCTTTACGCTTTTACAGGTGGGGTGCCAAAATATGTAGAGTTGTTCTGTGATAACGGAGCGTTGAGCGTAGACGAAATGATAAATTTCATGATTCGGGAAAACTCTCCTTTTACCGATGAAGGAAAAAACCTGCTGGTAGAAGAATTTGGTAAGAACTACGCTACCTATTTTTCTATATTAAGTGCTATTTCGGGAGGCATTAATACACAACCTGAAATAGAGGCTGCATTGGGAAATAAAAGTATAGGAGGACAGATTAAACGACTGATTGAAGATTATAATATAATCGTACGGAAGCGTCCCATATTGGCAAAAGAAGGAAGTCAGACTGTCCGTTATGAAATACAGGATAATTTTATTCGTTTCTGGTTTAATTATTTTGACCGTCATCGCTCTTTGATAGAAATTAAAAACTTTGTGGGACTACAGGCTATCATTAAAGCGGATTATCCTACCTATTCCGGTAAGATGTTAGAAGAATATTTCAAACAGAAATTTGCGGAAAGCTTTCAGTACAGAGCTATCGGTTCATGGTGGGATACCCGAAACGGGCAGGATGAAATTGATATTGTAGCTTTGAAATTAGAGAAAAAGCAGGCGGTAGTTGCAGAAGTGAAAAGGCAAAAGAAGAACTTCAAACCGGAATTGTTAGCGGCGAAGGTTGAACATCTTAAGCGTAAACTATTGCCCAAATATCAGATAGAAATGGTTTGTCTATCATTAGATTCTATGTAGTATATGCTTGCCGGTTTATGACTTTTGAAGGTTGGGACAAAAAAGTCTCCCTTCGGATTAGGTGTCGGAGGGAGACTTTTAAGATAAGCGTCATAAAGAGAGACAGGCTTAGTCTATCTTCATAAATTTCTGTTGTATAACCTCATTATCGGTTTTTATCATAATGAAGTAAATCCCTTTACTCAGAGAGGAAACATTGATTCCTTCGCCAGGAATTACTTGTTTGTCCACTATCAGTGTTTGCCCCGCAGTATCAGAGATGCGTACTTCTTCAATGTTACCAATATCTCCCCGAATATACAAGTGGTGGCGTACGGGACTTGGATAAACCAGTAGGCCTTCCGAAATAGGAATAATTCCGGTTGCTTCGCCTATATGCAGGCTGACAGGGGTGGTTAAACTGCCCGTCAGTGTACCGCTCCACTCTATTTCTTCCTTGACGTTATATTCCAGCTGGTCGGCAGTGTCGAAGGCGCGTAGTGTCAGTTTGCCATCGGTTTGTTCTCCGTGGGCAGTGATAAACAGATAACCGTCTTTTTCAACAGCTATACCTCTGCATTCACCGTCCACAAATACACCGACAAGGAATTTTCCCGTTTCAGCCTTTTGTTCTCCGCTGTAAAGCTCGGCTATGGCAATCATGTTGTCTTCGGACTGATGAACGTCATAATCCCATTGTGGTGATGGGGTGGACGGTTCTGATTCTGTGCCGTTTGCGGCATAGTTGAAAGACTTCACTGATTGAGAATAGTACATGTAGCCTTCACCGGGAAGTAGGTGGGTCAGGCTGCCTGTCCATGCACTTCCATCGTATATGGCAAAACTGTCTAAGCCTTTGATGAGGTCGTTCTCTTCAGCTTGCAGATTTTGCAAGGCTTGCCCTAATGGTAACGTGACGGTAGGAACATAACCTATCCAGTTCCAGCCCTGGTTTAGGGTAATGGTGTTGCTTGTCGGATCTGCCCCCTTTCCGGTCAGTTCAAGAGTTGCCTCTTTCTTCATTTTTATCTTGTAAGCTTGAGTGGTGCTCAGACTGTTCAATGAACCTTCCCAATCACTTTCATTTTTGTTCGTCAATTCTCCGTTTTGTCCTTTCAGGATGAGGACGGATTCTTTGATGGGAGCGAGTAGAGCTGGTATATCGTTCAGATTCTGATCCTGCACGTTGATAGAGAACCAGTTCCAGCCCATAGCGAGCGTGTAGTTCTGAGTGATGTTCTTTTCTCCGGCTTCCACGACGTTCACTTTCACTTCCGGTTTCATATCCATACCTTCGACGGCAAACTGTATCATGGTCTGTCCCGGAAGTTCGCCCGATATAGTGAAGATAGCTTTGCCTTCTTCATCTAATGTGGCTTCTGCTGGTTCTATGGCAGCAATGGTGGAGGAAACGGAAGTTGCGGTCACTTTCTTGCCTGTTGAGGCTTCTGCGGGATCTACGGTTACTGTAATTTCAGCCGTTTCATTGTACACCACTTCAATCTCGGAAGCGACCACTGCCTTGGGCTCTTTTTCAATGGCTATCTCTTGGCTATAATCACTTTCCATTTGTATGCCGGCATAGCTCTTCACACGTTTGCTGACGGTCAGTATCACTTTATCGGTGGTAGCCAGAGCCTCGGAAGGGACAAAGCGCACTTTCGAAACGAACTGCTCATTTTTGTTTTGCGGGTTTGCTTCGGCATTCTTGAAAGTTACTTCTCCAGTTACGGCTTCTCCGTTGCGAGTGATGGTGATGAACTCGGCAGTCATGGTTTCGGGCAGCATGAACTTGCTGAAATCAATTTCTATGCCTGTCTCATAACCGCGCACGGCTGTCACGGTAGGCTGGGCGGTTTGTACCATGCCAATATTCACTTCCAGCTGTGGAGGAGGAACGGGGAGCCATTCGCTGTAAGTTGTCTGGTAGCCTTCTTTCTCAAACTTCACTTGCCAGAGACCTTGGGGGACGTCCCAGCGATACATACCGTTCTCATCGGTAAACAGAGGGTTTTCCTGAGCATACTCGGCTGCATCCCAAAGCACGATGTTTTCATGCAGGTCGCCGTACATGTCTTCTACCATCTCTTTATAGTAACAGGTGGCGGTCACGCCTTGCAGGCGGTTGGCTTCAACGGCTTCGTAGACGTAGCCGGAAGGGTCTATTTCCGGATCTGAGTCACCACATCCGGAAGGCTGTCCGGAAGGAGTATCTGTGGGATGATTGTCGTCATCGTCATTATCTTTTTTGCATTTCAAAGAGTTGATTTTTTTCTCAATTTTTGCCTTTGATTTTTTGAATTGATTTTCATAGATCTTTCCTGCAATGTAGTTTGCGGCAGCTACTCCAATAGACACTCCCACTGCTGCTAATGAGGTTCCTCCAGAAGGTATGGCTGCTGCTATTCCCCCTGATACACCGTATAGCTCAGCGACGTCAAGCGCGATTTGTGCTATGTAGAAAGCACAAGCGCCTTTACTCCAATTGGATATTTCGTTTAATATAGCATCGGCTTTTGCTTGGTCTTCGGGGCATGGATCAGGCACTTTATTAGCAAGGGTACATGTATCATGCAAATCTTTAATCATGTCTTTTATATTAAAGATGATGTCGAAAATAGCAAACCCTTTTCCAGCTCCTTCACTTATTTTACAGAGTTTCTCTAATTTGTTGTCAATAAAGCTTAGCATCTTGTCGTTTGCACAAGCTCTTTTGCATAGTTTGTCGTAACGATCATTTAATTCAGCAAGGAGGATTTTGTTTTTTGTATATTTACGACAGTTGGCAACATCTATTAATTCATCGCTGATGTTGCTATTCATTTTAATCAGCCTTTTTTGTAGGCTCATCACTGCGTCAGATATTATGCCGGTTAGTTGGCGCAGTTCATTACTGAACTTTTCTAGGCTTTCACAAGTTTCTATGACTAAATCACAAACAGCTTTAGACGGATTGAATGTGCGGGTTAAACTTGGTGATGCTTTATCTAAGTCTATAATGAAATAAATGTCGTTATCAAAATCTACAAAAGAGTAAGAATTGTCTGTTTGTAGTTGATAGAAAACAGTTCCATCGGTTTTTTCGGTTACAGTATATCCTGCTGAAATGAGTTGCTGTGGTTCAAGTCCGGTGCAATGCTTGACTGTAGTTCCTTGTAAATATTCTGAATACTTACTTCCATCATAGATGTCTGCTGATAAGAAACCATCAGGTAGTGAATTTATTTCATCGCTTAATAATTCATCGCAGCGAGTTATGAGTTGTTTTATCGTTTCATCAGAAATATCTATTGGCTCTTTCTTTATCAATGGAATACCTGTCAAAAGACTTATCTCATATTCCAGAGAATCTATCACTTGCAGGTCGGGACTGTCCTTTCCTATTTCGGCATTCAACAACGTAAGTAACTTTTCTATGTCTGTAATAGACGTTGTAATTTTATTCTGAGCATCAGGAAGGATGTTTAAGGCAGATGATAACTCTTGGCTATCTATTTGTACAGTCGTTTCTGCTTTAAAATCAACACTTACATTTATAGGTATATTTCCATCATACATATTGCCAAATTCTCCACTGGCAACCCATATATCTTTCTTTTCATCATAAATGGCAGTTAACGGTCTCCATAGGCCGTCACCTGTTTTCACATAGAGTATAACGTCGGAGATAATGTTAGGGTCATTATTAGTGAAATCAATTGTAAAGGTGAAAATCTTGTTATAAATGTAATAGGTGTATTTAGAGGATTCACTGCTAGGATTCTGAAAGTCAAATATGACTTCATAGGTTTTATGTTGTTCTGGGTTATCATGATACATGATAACTTTTGAAATTTGTATCGCGTTTTTGTCATATAGGCATTCTTTCGTTTCCGATAGTAGATTGACTCCTTGTTTTGTTATTACGCGGGCATAGATGTTGTGAGTGGAAAGATTGTAAGGTTCGTTCAGTGTACAAGTTGTGGACCAAAGACCATTTGCCAATGCTTTAGTCTGTCCTACCAGAATACCATTGTCATATATCTCCACCGTTGAACCTCCTTGTGCCGTTCCACTGATTGGTATCGTGGTTTTAGCAACGGTGCTTGGTACACTGATACTCAAATCTTTCACTTCATAGAATGCCGAACCTATGGGTTGACTTACTTCTTTGCCATTCAGTGTAAATTCTACAAAAGCGTTTGGCTGATAGCTGCCGCCTGCGGTGGGTATCACGCAGAAGCGCACTAAATCAGTGTAGTTGGCTAATGGAATGATCAAGCGATTGTTATCCAGTGTATAACTGGCGATACTGTTGCCTGCCATGACAGAATTTTCTACATACGAACAACTTTCAGGTAAATCAACTACTAACTGTACATTACTTACTGAACCGGCATATTCTTCCTTAAAATCAATCTTTCCTTTCAGCGTCAGATAATTACCTGCCACGATGGAGGCTTTGTTGACAGTAAATGACGTATTGTCGCCTGTGTAGTAAAGTTTGCTTTCGTCTAATGCCGGGATATGGCTGTTGGCAATCGAAGAGAGAATACCACTTTTTACAGTCACGGTGCTTTGCACATAATCTGTTCCTTCCACCAGTCCGGATGCCGCCAGTTGAGACAGCTTCAAGATGGAGTTGAAGAATGTACTGTTTGCCATGCTGACCAAAGTATAGTCCCCGTCGGGCAGCTCATTGATGGAAAGAGATTGATTGGAATAAGTGTATTTCTTTACTAATTCTCCCTTGCTGTCATAGAGGATACCCACCACACTGGCGTTGTCAGTAGTAGTATAAGAGGCTTTAATACCTCCCCATGCTATGATTTTGAGCAATGCACTTGCTTTCTCAGCGTTTTCATCTATCATTGCAGTAGCAGTAACAGGTTGGAAAGCACTATTTTTACTACTTGCCGTGATACGAAGTTGATCGCCAGCCGCTACTTCTTCTAGAAGTACAATAGAGGGATATTGTACGGAAAAATCAGTGATTTCTTTCTGTTGCGATTCATTGTAGATGGTGTAGGCTATGTTAGCGTAATCGGAATACCAATCCTCCGTGGTTGCTTCTGTGCCCGCCACTACACTGGGAGTGTATGTAAGACTTAAGCTGATGGTTGCTCCTGCTATCGTTTTCAACTCAATTGTTCCCAGATCTGTTCCTTCGCTGAAATCAGCCTTCGTCAAAGTCTGGCTGATATAATCAGTGGCAGATACGGAAATTGTGCTTTCATCATTATAAACTTGTAGCTCAAACTTGCCTTTGGCATCCGTCTGCGTGATGAATGATTTTGAATATTTGCCGTTCAGCTTTTGGGAAACGGAAACTGTGGCTCCTGATAGTACACTACCGCCCGCCTCTTTGACAATTCCTGAAACCGTCACTGTCTCAATAGGAGTCAACGTATAAACCAGCCGGTTTTCTTTTTCCTTCACACTGTAGACCTGATTTTCCGGAGCTACATACTGCATCCCTAAATCCTGATTCAGAACCATCCGATACCCGATTTCGGTTCCTGCTGTCTGTGCCTTCAGCAGGTTGCCTTGCGACAGGTATGCCTGCTTGGAATCCAGCCACGTAATCTGTACCTGGCTGGTGACATCTGTTCCGTCCGGAGTCAGCACTTGCAGGTTTACGTCAAGCAAAGTTAGCAGTGAAGTGAAAGTTACAGAGCGGTTCTCATCTTTGATCTCAATGTTTTCTATCTGCCCCAACACTACACCAGTCGGAGTTTTCAGAGAGACATTGTAGGTGCAATTCTTTAGTAATCCGTTGAAAGTGTACGACGTGCGGTCGGACACCACATAGCGTTGTTTCTGCCCGTTCTGCAAGTTTTGTAATTCCAGAGTCATATTCTTGTAAACTCCTTCACTGTCGGCAGGCAGGTTCACTTCCAGAGTTCTGACGTCTTCGGTCAGTGGCAGGATGGTGAGGTCCTTCCATACCGGTGCCTCTGTATAGAGAGGAATGGCAGAGGCAAGCACGTGGACGACAGCGCCATCGGCGATTCCTTCAAAAGTATAGTTGCTTACTGTTGGCGGTGTGATGGCATGGCAGATGATATCCGTCAGATTTTTGCAATTACGGAAAGCGTAGTTGCCTATTCTTTCTATGCCGGCCGGCAGGATAATCGTTGACAGGTTGGTGCCGTCGAATGCATAGCTGGGAATTTCCGTATATCCGCCTGTCCGGCTAAGGTCGAGCAGAGTACAGTTACTTAGGTTTTGGGCGATGCCGAAGTCGTAGCTGTTCATCTGACCGCTGACAATGACCATCGAAACTTTGCTATAATTGCTTGAACCACCGACTACATTGCTTACGGCATTCATGATGCTGCCCGGAGTGAAATCATCGATAATCAGTTCACCTGTTTCCGCATTCCAGTGATTGGCTCCCGGATTTCCCGGGCTGTCCGGATTGAAGCGGAATAAGCCGGTGATGGAAACATCTTCTTTCCCTATCACGAATGAATAAGGGCTTTCAGTGGACAACAATGTCTCTCCCTGTTTCCAACCCTCAAACTGATAGTTGCTGTTCGGGTAGGCATAGACAGAAATCGAAGTTCCTTCACTGAAACGTTCTCCCGAAGTGATGTTGAAACGTCCTCCTTCGATTGGCGAAGCTGTCAAATTTAGTTTATACTTAATGACTTCCTGCGACGGATCGTCGGGATCGTCGGGGTTGAAGCTGTCTGTAGCCTTGAACACGGCGGTTATGGTAGTATTCTTTGCCGGCATGGTATAATTGAAAGAGCGGCTGCGGGAAATCGTATCTCCGTCCTGCGCCCAACCTACAAACTGGTAATAGTTGTTGGCATTAGCGCTGAGGTAAACAGATTCTCCCAGAGCATATTGCTGCTTCCCCGAAGGTGAGGTGCTGCCTGCTCCGTCGGGGGTGACGTTGACCGTCAAATTATATCTCTGGCCCGGTTCGCCGGGGTTGGAGGGGTTAAACCCATCCCCTCCTTCTTGTCCCCATGCCGCGATGCTCCAGAGAGCAATGAATAGGCTGAATATATATTTCATGAATGTTCTGTTTTATTTGATTACCATAATTTTGAATGTTTCCTTACCGATAGTTACGATGTAGAAACCCGGTGCGACGGGGAGCGAGGTTGATGACTGTGTCAATATCCTACGCTCAACGACTTGCCCGGTGACATTGCAGACTCTTACCTCATCTCCCGGTTGGGCAGATATTAAGATTTGTCCGGCTCCTGCCGTCACTTGGGCAGCATTCGTATCATGGGATTCTTCTATTCCGGTAATGGTACGGGTAGTCAGGCGCAGTTCGAAGCGGTCGGTGCAGAAGCCGGCTTCTGCCGTAAAGGTGTAGCTGTCGAGGTCGAGGCGTGTTTCGCTTCCTGTCTGCTTATCTGTTAAGATCACTTCGTCGGCTGTAACTGTGGCGTCTGCCAGGCTCAGGGTATATGTGCCGGCTTTTCCTGCGTAAATGCCTACGGAGACAATTCCATTGCTCAACGGTCGTTCGTTGATGGCGTAATATCTGCCTGTAGCGTCTAGTGTAAAGAGTTGTGGCACGTCTTTGTCGTCGCTCATGAATTTGGCGGCATCGCGGGACATTTCATAATCCATACTTGCTTCGGGATTGATAACTACGCGGGTACGGTCGGTATAAGTGCCATCCTCCAAAGTAAAATTGAAGACGGTACGATCCGGCGAAACGGCGGAACGGGTCGTGGTGCGTTGGCGTACGGCGGTATCCAGTTGGCGGCCTTCAGCGGAGAAACTGATTTCTTTCGTTTCCACCGGCTTCTGAATGAAGAACGCTTGCATCGGGCTGAGTATGTAGTTATCGTCTTCGGTTGAGACGGCGGTGTAAGTCCGGTTACGGGTGTCCCATATTGTAATGGGAGAGGTGTAGTCCATGTAATAAATGTCATAGAAGCATGGATAGGGGTTGCCTATGAAATTCCAGCTGGCATTGTGGGCGAACTCGGAGGCGTACTCATCCAGTGTCCGTTTTAAGGCATTACCGGAGAAAAGCCGGTTCTTATTGTCATTGTTGATGGCTTTCAGGGTAAGTTGGGTTTGTTTGTTGGGCTGGATGATATAGCCGGTTCCGGCTTGCAACGTTCCACCGGCGGGTACGTCTTTCCAGTTGCCGGTTTCGCCGTCGGCCCGTGCTTTACTGTCGTAGTAACGGATGACAAAGAGGGCGTCGTTGCTGACTTCTATGTCTGCTCTGTTCACATCAAAAGGCAGTGTGATGAACTGCCAATAGCCTTTTTTCAGATTCAGTTTGTAGATGACACTATCGGCACGCATGGCTCCGGACTCGCTGAGTAAGTTTGTATAAACGGCTTCTCGGTAGGACCAATTGTTATCATCGTTTCCATTGAATGCATGGCTTTGTGTGTACTTCTTCATAGAGAGTGCATCGGTTCCTCTGACTGTTAGTCGGCCGTTATCAAATACGGATACGGTCGGATTGTTCTTGAAACGGATATCTGCCGCTATGACCAGTTCGCCGGGCACGTTGATGAGGTCTGTTTCATAATCCAGAGGATTGATTGTAGGAAATGCATCCCAACCCGGAGCCAGCTTATAGCTGTTTACGGACCAGAAAGGAACGATAAGTTCTGTGCCGGATTTGTCGACATTATACATAATGTCTCTGTTGCCCTCTAATGTAGGAGGAACGGAAGCAAGGCAGGTGATCTTCTTGATATTGTAGCATTCATAAAATGGATAGTAGCAATAAGTCAGTGAGGCGGGCAGAGTGATTTCTGTCAAACTTGTGCAACGACGAAAGGCTTGATCTTTCAATGTTGCCAGAGTGGAGGGAAAAGATACTTCTTTCAATGCAGTACATTGGTAAAATGCATTGTAATCTATATTTGTGAGTCCTTCGGGAAAGTCCGCTTTCTTCAATGCTGAACATCCATAGAATGCATTGTCTGAGATATTTTTTAGGTTAGCCGGAAACTTCACTTCCGTTAATGCCGTACAATTATAGAAGGTGGAGCTATTTATGGTGATTATATTATCTGGTATTTCTACAGTTGCTAAACTATAGCAGTACTGAAATACAGAACTTTTAATTTCAGTCAGACTGGTTGGAAGTTTTATTTCTTTTAATGAGTAGCAGTTGTAGAAAGCATAATCTTCGATGCTTGTCACTCCTTCGGGAATTGAAATTTGAGTCAACCCGTAACAGTGGTAAAAAGCATAGTCTCCGATCTTTTTTAACACTGAAGGCAACTTTACTTCAAGCAATGCTGCTCTTGCACGGAAAAGTTCGTTAGGTATTGTTTCTATTATGGCTCCCGTCATGTCGATAGAAATCAAGTTGGTGGTTCTTTGTTTTATCTGATAAAAGTCGTCGTCATTTAGAGGACCGTTTATCACCAACTCGTTTATATCTGTTACATAATCCACTTGCTTTAGGATTTCTTCTCCCAAAGTTCCCGCAGTAGTAAGGGTTACTGTTATTTTCTTTGGAGTATCTCCGTCTATAATTACCAAATTGGACCAGTAAGAAGCATCTTTGTAGGCCTTTGCTGTACCCTTAGGTACATAAAATACTTTGGTGAAGTTGAAAGTGTTGTCGGATATTGTCGGTGCAGTTTTGCTTTTGAGGGTGGCTGCGAGGAGGCGGAAGCACTCACTGAAAGCGTAATTGTCTATTACTTCCAGTTTTTCCGGAAATGTAACTTTCTGTAGTTGCTGACATTTATAGAAAGCGTAACTTCCGATTGTTTTTAAACTGTCAGGGAATGCAACCTCGGATAAATTGCATTGACGAAATGCACTATTGCCTATGTTGGCTAATTTTTCAGGGAAGTTCACTTTTTTTAGGTTGTAGCATTCGTAGAAAGCACCATCTCCTATGTCTTTTAGTTTATCAGGAAGTGTGACTTCGGATAAATCGCACTGATAGAATGTATGATATTCTATCGTGACTAATGTTTTAGGAAAAGTAACATCTTTCAGGTCGGAACAGTAGGCGAAAGCATTATTTCCTATTGTTTCCAAATTGTCAGGAAGTATGATTTTCTGTAGTGTTTTTTTTGAGTATAGCCCAGACTCGGGAAGTCTGTTACCTGGCACTGTAACCTTGCTTGTGTTCAAATAAACCAGGTTTGGCATTTGCTCTCTGATAAACCAAAAATCATTTCCATCCAGATTTCCCGAAATGGTGATGCTGTCACAGTTTACATCTTGTACTAAAGAACTCAGTTGCCCGGCAGTAGGGACTTCTACTGTGACATGGGTTGCTGATACTTGGTTCATGAGTGCCATTCCGATAATGGCCGTTAATAGAGTAGTAATTTTTTTCATAAGCCATTTAATTTATGATGTTGAAGTAAAATGTTGTATATGCTTATTAATTAATCATTCAGGTCTGCTGGTTTTGCTTCCATTCTGACTGATTTTGCTACAAATATTATAAAATATATTTAAAGAAACAAATTCTTTGAGTGAGTATTTGAGAGGCTAAAGGAATGAATTGCTACACTAAAATATCTTATATTTCCATTTAGTTTCTACTTTTCTATGTTTATCCTCTATTTGGGCAACTTATCTTTTTTTTATGTTTTCGGAAAATATTTCTGTTTGCTTACAAGGCAACCACATTCCAATGAAATTCTTTTTAATTTCTCACTTATAGTGTTGTATCTGTGTTGCAACGTTGCTGTACATACCTTGCAATACTGCTGCACATGCCTTGCAATGAAACTGTATATGCTTTGCAGTGACACTGTCTTTGTATTGCAGCGATACTGCACATGCTTTGCAGTGGTACTGTCACGGCTTTGCAGTAACTCTATGCCATGGATATAGGGAAACATGCATATAAAGGGAGACTATCCTATATATGCAAAACATGAAGTACTCTCTTGATATACAATCTTGTATGTTCGAAAACAGCCTGAAAATCAGTGCTGACAAACTGTTTGTCGTCACTTATAAACACCTTGTCAGCACTGCCGTCAAACTACGACTGACAAAGGGGTTGGGCGTTGTCAGTGCTGGAGTGCTGACAACTTATTGAAAAACTTTATTGAAGCCGAACTTCTTTTCCCGTGCATGAAATAAATGTGATAACTTTCCCTGCTTCATATTTATTCGTACTTTTGGGGTGCAAAATATAAATAGATGATTCTTATGAAAACCGGAAATGTTTGTTTTTTACTATTAATGTGTATAAGTCTCCTGTTTACAGGTTGTGGAAACTCTCAGAGCAAAAAGAGTGAAGGTAATAAGGTGGGTGATGATAAGGATGCTCACGGTTGCATAGCTTCCGCAGGATATACCTGGAGTGAAGTTTTGAAAGACTGTATCCGTCTTTGGGAGAAAGGAGTACGTGTAGAAGATGTGGCAGATAAAGAGAAGGCCGCCTATATTGTTTTCTCGCCCGATTCGCTACAAGTGGAACTCTTCTTTTCCGATGACCGCCCAAACGAAATACTGGACCGCCGCTCTTTACCTGCGGGTGGATACGCATGGAATGTAGAGGATGATGATACAAAGAATGTTCGTCTGGAGAATGATAAATGGACTATCAGTCAACGGGGGAAGCTGATTTATCAGCAGGTGGAGGAAGCGCAATAGACTTTTGAAATCTCTGAATTATGGAAAACTTTGCTGCCATAGACTTTGAAACAGCCAACGAACAGCGTACCAGTGTGTGCAGTGTCGGTGTGGTGATTGTGCGGGAAGGAGAATTTGTAGATAGTTATTATAGCCTGATTCGCCCCGAACCGGAATATTATACCTATTGGAACACCCGGGTACATGGGCTGACAATGGCGGATACGGCAAAAGCTCCGATATTTCCCACCGTATGGCAGGAGATAGCGCCGCTCATTGAAGGATTACCGCTCATTGCCCATAATAAAGGTTTTGATGAGAGTTGTCTGAAAGCCGTTTTCAGAACTTATAGCCTGGATTATCCCGATTATGAATTTCATTGTACCTTGAGCACGGCACGAAGGCGGATCAAAGGTTTGCCCAACTATCAGCTGCATACGGTAGCTGCCTACTTTGGTTATGAGTTGGAGCAGCATCACCATGCATTAGCCGACGCTGAGGCCTGTGCCTGGATTGCCCGGGAAATAATAGAATAACAAAGAAAAAGAATACGAATATGGATTTAGCGTTACTTACCGCGAAAGTTTGTCGCATTGCTATGGATGCGGGGAGTTTCTTGAAAGAAGAGAGAAAAACTTTCCGCACTGAAAGCGTGGAGAAGAAGCATGCGCATGACTACGTGTCTTATGTAGATAAAGAGTCGGAAAGACAGATTGTTGCTGAACTCTCTGCCTTGTTGCCGGAAGCCGGTTTTATTACGGAAGAAGGTTCGGCAGTGTATCAGGATGAACCCTATTGTTGGGTAGTGGATCCGTTGGACGGGACTACAAATTATATCCATGACAATGCGCCTTATTGTGTATGTATAGCTCTTCGGTCTAAAGAGGAACTCTTGATTGGAGTTGTGTATGATCCCTGCAGGGATGAGTGTTTCTATGGTTGGAAAGGTGGAGGTGCGTATGTGGATGGCCAGCGAATACAGGTTTCCAATGTGCAGCAGATGGAAGATGCTTTTCTGGTAGTTGAATTGCCTTATAACTCATGCCAATATGCCCGTACGGGAGAACATCTGATACATAATTTGTATGGTAAGGTTGGTGGTATCCGTATGACCGGTTCTGCAGCTTTGGCAATATGCTATGTAGCCGCCGGACGTTTTGATGCCTGGGCGGAAGCTTTCATCGGCAAATGGGATTATTCGGCTGCCGCACTGCTGGTGCTGGAAGCCGGCGGCCGGGTGACTGACTTTTATGGGAATGAGAATTTTATAGAAGGGCATCATATTATTGCCACGAATGGATATCTGCATCCTATATTGCAACAACTGATACAAGAAGTTCCTCCGTTGGGGATGTGACATAAAGAAATAGCCTGATGAAAAATACTGTGAAATATTGGTTCGGTCCTTTGTTCCATCTTTTTTTTCCACGCTGCTGTGCAGTTTGCGGAGCATCACTTATAGAGGGTGAGGATACTATTTGTACTCATTGCAATATAGATATGCCGCGTACGAATTACCATAAAATGAAGGATAATCCTGTAGAGCGTATGTTCTGGGGAAAGTTTCCTCTGGAACGTGCCACCTCTTATTTCTTTTATCGGAAAGGAAGTGATTTCCGCAGGATCCTGCATCAATTGAAGTATGGTGGAAGAAAAGAACTGGGAGCGGTGATGGGACGTTGCATGGCGGCGGAATTACTGCCGACCGGCTTTTTTGAAGATGTAGATGTTGTCATTCCCGTGCCTTTGCATCCCCGCAAGCAGAGAGCTCGTGGATATAATCAAAGTGAGTGGATTGCCCGTGGCGTGTTTCAAGTGACAGGGATACCTGTAGATACTTCTTCCGTGATCCGCGAGAAACATACCAATACACAGACCCGTAAATCGATTTATGAGAGATGGGAGAATGTGGAAGGTATTTTTAAACTCCGCCATCCGGAACGATTAGTAGGGAAGCATATTTTGATTGTGGATGATGTTTTGACTACAGGAGCTACAACTACTGCCTGTGCTGATGTATTTTGTGAGATAGGAGGGATACGCATCAGTGTGTTGACATTGGCGGTTGCGGAAGTGTGATGAAAGTGATTTAATAAAGAGATAGAAACAAAAAAGGTTCGCCATAATGACGAACCTTTTTGCTCTTCCTCTTGGACTTGAACCAAGGACCCTCTGATTAACAGTCAGAT